>OGYY01000381.1_pt1 | contig 45351 bp, 27 predicted proteins | sample 1576671 | NCBI WGS metagenome assembly OGYY01 (sample SAMEA3541593, study PRJEB24748) | human gut metagenome | biome: human gut; feature: human-associated habitat; material: faeces | place: China | collected 2012 | reverse complement strand
GGTTCATATTTCCTGCATCGCGAAGCGTGTTGCTGAGAACGGAGTGAACAGTAACTAATGCCAAACATTAAAGGAAAATATACATGAATTGTATTGACATTTTTGGTAAATAACAATACGACCATAAAGATGTAATGATAGAGCCATTTTTCAACACTATTTCGCAGATTTAAAGGGTTAACATTCACGTATTATATTATATCTTCACGTAACTTAACACAAAAATGGTGTACAAATGGTGTCAAAACCGAACAGTACAATGAGACAATTTTCCTAAAATAACTACCAGAGAAGGTAGATGAAACAATGTTAACGCTCCGGTAATATCTTGTACCTTTTATAATTTTATGATATGATTATTTATAATTATGTCAGGAGGTACTTCAAATGAGAGGTAAAAGACGAGTAGTAGAATTGACAACTGAAGAAGTTAAATCGAAGATTACATCAACAGAAGAACAAATTACTAAGCTTACTGACGAACTTAAAACTCTTAGATTGCAGAAGAAAAATCTTATGAAAGACTTAGCAGTAGCAGAGAAGAAAGAAGCAGCCGCAAAAGAAGAACAATCTATGAAAAATCTTGCCAAATTACTTCGAGAAAAAGGACTTTCTGTAGAAGACGTTCGGAATATGCTTGATAAAGAATCAAAGTAAAAAAATGGGTAGCCAAGCATAATGCCTGACTACCCATAAATTATAGTACACTGTCTTTTGTATATCTGACTTCCAGAGATTCAATATCCGGAAGTAATTTCTCATGATAAATATCATTTCCACCGGCCTTTTCATAAAGCTTTCCCATCTCTAGGAATGTCTTTAATCCATCCGGTGTGATGTATCCTTGTGCCATAAAGTCTCTATGCATTCTCCAGAGAGAACTTCTAAATGATGCTACAGTACACTCATCTTGATTAGTTATAAAATTCTGCATCAAAGTCGTAAGATCAGTAAGCTGTGTGCTTAGAGTATTTTGATTTGTTCTCAGATCATCTCTGATATTAATGGACTGATCATGATAATTATGCTGAGACTGCTCAAAATCAGCAATTTTCTGTTCCATATCAGCTAACTTCTGCTCTAAAGCTTTCTTCTGTAGAGATGCTTTTGTTTCAAGACCAAGCGCATCAAGAAGTTTATCCCATCCAGCTCTTAAAGCTATAACAAGCATTGCACAAAGAAGTATAGATATAATTACATTTACTTCACCAAATTCATGGATTTTCTGTATCTGTTCAATACCCATGATGTACCTCCTTATGCCTTAACAATATACTTGGCTGATACATAACCAATATATTCCTTTTTAGTGATTGATACTTTGTACCATCTGTCACCTTTAGTATCTTTTGTAACTCCGAGGACATTAATAAGATTGTCTTTATTTAACATCGGATACTCTGGAAGTAATGGATGTTCAGTACCGGGTTTTTTGCGAACATTCAATTTACTTGCAGTTACTTTTCCTACAAATGGATATTTTTTTGTAGTTGTTGCAACAGGAGTATTAGGATTTTTAATGTTAGATTTTTCTACATACCCTATATATTTTGCAGCGATACGAACCTGATATCTTGTACCAGATTCACCGATGATATCCACAAGATTACCTGCATTAAGTTTAGGATATGTACTTAACTTAGAAGCTCCTGTAGCGCCTGAGAATACATCTGTTCCATTAGCTGTACAAGAACCTACCCATGCAGTATAGGATGGTTGTACGGGCGCAGGAGATGGCGTAGAAGAGGCATTAGATGTCAGGATAGATTTGACAATAGAATAATCTGGACGACAAAATTTAGTGCCTGGAAGATTAGAATTGTAATAAGATTTAGCAAAGACTCCACCGCCATTTGGAACAACAGTAGAACCGGCAGAAGTGTTACCTTCAATAGTATAGAATTTATCACCTTCAACTTTTGTGACAATTCCTGTATGTGCAAAAGTACCGTTACGATAGAAGATTACAATGTCTCCTCGCTGTGGATTTGCATACTTTGTGAAGAGATTTCCAAGAGTAGGACAGTATACATAAGGCCAATGTTTAAGGAGTTTTTTAGCTACATCAAGACCGAATGTTTCCATCATACACCAGCTCACAAATGCAGCGCACCAAGCCTGTGCCTGATACTGAGGATATACGTCTCTCCAGTATTTAGTGTAGTTATTGTAACCTGCATTTGCAGTTTTATCATCAAGCTGAGAATTAGATTTCTTCTCTAAATATCCAACCTCATTTTCAGCGCAAGCAATAAGAGCATCAATAGCCTTTTCTTTGTTCATAGCATCACTTCCTTGTGTAGTTGTTGGTTTGGGAGAGTTTGTAGAAGTAGTAGAAGATTTAGAATAGTCTTTATAGAATACACTTCGATCGGTTTTTGTTGGAATACCAGGAATGGTTGCCTTACTAGAGTATTGCCATCCAATAACACCAGTAGAAGCAGGAACTCTTAATCTTTCCTGTAATTCACCGGTATCATTATTAGGGTATCTCGCTACCCAGCAATCGTACTTTTTCGCACCTTCTGGTAGTTGGTTCTGATACCAAGAATAACCACAGTAAATACCAAATTTATATCCAGCTTTGACAATAATAGCTCTAAATGCTTCAATCATTTTCATCATTAAACTGTCAGATAAATTCTCCTGACATTTATCCTCTATATCAAGAAACACTGGATAATCCAGTTTTCTTTTATTCAATGTTTTAATAACTACATTTGCTTCATCTTCAATCTGAGCAATAGTAGTAGCATAGCTATATTTATAGACTCCAACAGGAATCTTATTCTCAATACAGCCTTTATAATTAGGCTCAAATGTGCTATCAATAATATTTCCTTTTTCGGTAATCCTTAAGACAGCGAAGCCCATTCCATAACTAGCAACAGTTTTCCAGTTGATTCTTCCATTCCATCTGGAAACATCAATTCCTTTAATTTCTGCCATAATATCAAGCCTCCTTTTAGTCAATAAAAAAGAGAGGCTTTTAATCCTCTCTTTCAAGTTCTTTCAACATATTAAGTTCTGATTCAGAAATAATCTCAAGCGCCCACTCATCTGGTACATAGTTTTTCATTCGTTTATCCATATTATTTTTTCTATAATATTTATTCCAGAAATACAGGTTTCCAAGAGCACGAGCTTTATGCATAACACATATATAAGTAGCTTTTGAGTCAGGAGTACCATTCACTTGATAATCATAACCAGAACAATTAGAACATCCTGCAGCTATAGGACAATAGAAACATTCATCTGTACTCTGTGTCCTTCTATCTATTTTTGCCATACAATTAATTCTGCATTTATAACATTCTGTGCATCCTATACCATTATCTACATCACCAATAGAGTACGGTTCTTGCTCTCCATTAAGAGAAGATTCCATATATCTGATACATGGAAATATGCGACCTTGAGGATCGCAAGCAATCATTGAATTACCAACACCTCCACACCAGCTTTGTAAATCATCAGGATCTTTAGGCTGAAAGAAATCTTCATTATAAAGGGAACAGAAGAAATCACGTTCAAAATCAAAATTCTGTTCCAAGAAATAATCAGATATGCGTTTCATTTGATCGTAAAGAACAGTTGCATGTACAGGTGTCCAACCCTTTTCATATACACAGTTAGCATTAATTTCATCATACCCAAGATCAACCATATGCTTAATAGCATCATATAAGAAGCTGATATTACCTGGAGCAATTGTGATCTTGCTTCCCATATGATTCCCACGTTTCATCCAATCTGACGCAGCATCGACAGCTATGTCATAACTTGGACTACCATCAGGAAATACTCGACAGGAATCATGTAATTCTTTATTCCCATCAATAGTGACTGAGAAAGATAATCTATTGGCCCACTTACGAAGAAATGCTTGTACTTTTTCGTCACTGTATAAAACACCATTTGAACAAATAGAGAACATAGTTTTCATGGCCCAAGGATGATCCAACTCTATGAGTTTATCCATAATATAAGTACAGATTTGATCTATAAGCTCTATCTCAAGAAAAGGTTCTCCTCCAATGAAATCTACAACCAATCCAGGAGATTTCTCTGGATTGATATAAGATTTAAAACCTTTTTCACCTGATACAACTAAATCAAAGAATTTCTTAGCTGTTTCAAACGACATTCGATTTTTTCCTTTGTGTCCTTGGTAACAATATAGACATGCAAGGTTGCAATCATCAGTTACTTGAAAAGTGATACTCTGTGTTAATATTCTTTGTCCGTCATCGGTTTTTACCTTCTTAGATGGATAAAGTCTAGCTATCTGATCCGAATATTGTTCTGTCCTTTTCATGCTATTCCCTCTAATTCTGGAATCTCACAATTACATTTAATAGTAATAGTCATTTCATCAGAATTATTTGGAATAATCCAACTATACTGATGACCTTCGAGGTATTCTGGGATGTATTCCTTTTCCATCTCATTTGCAAGAGCAGCATACTTTCTCTGTAATTCTGCACCACGTTTATTGTAAGACATAAGAGTATCTCCATTGATAAGTTCTAAATCGCTTGGATGTGATTCAATAACTCTCTGTACAATGTCTTTTACGAAGTTTAATTCAAAATTAACTCTTTCAAGCTCTGTAGCTTTTTCTTTATCAATCTTTACGATTATTTTTCTCATATCCTTATATTCCTTTCATTCTTAATTATTTATCAGAAGCTGTTTCCGTTTTTTCTTTAGTTTCTTCTTTAGTTTTTTCTGTTGTTGTTCCAGTGGTCTCAGTAGGAGCTATGGTTTTATCTGTAGCTAATGAGATATTAATAACACTTCTTTCATTGGAGATTTCTTCTGAAATACTTTCAATTTTCATTCCAGTATAATCTTTCTGGGTATTCCCATAAATAATTTTAAAACCTGTTCTATTTTCATCAGTAATCATATCCTTGATAGTGTTTAAAGATTTATCAGAATTGAAGATAGAAATAGTAGCTACAATATTTTTGTTCATATCATTTCCCAATCCATCTTTATATCCTTCATATGAATATGTATCGTTAGCACGAGTAATAACTAATTCTTGTCCGTCTTTAAAAATAAGTTTCATAACAATTCCTCCTCGTAATTTAAATATGGACCAAAGTGTTATACTTTGATCCATGAACCGTTTTGTTTTACAAATATTTTCCCTGATTTACGGGTGATTCGACAGAAACCATTTCCGGTATGGCCTGTTTCATTTGTTCCATTAGGTGATTTAAATGATTGATTTCCTGCTATAGTTTGCGCATTGGTAAGGTAGTAAGAAGAATTTACATAATTACCACTTGGATAATTAGCAGCAGTAGCTGAAGTGTAAACATATCCTGAGCCTCCGCCATTATAGCCTTGGTAGTTAGTGCTGTCACTATAATCAGAACATGCACCACCGCCATACCATCCACCACCGCCACCGCCGGAACCATAATTATAATTAGTTCCAGAAGTTGTTGCAGAACCACCTTGACCAAACGAACCATTTGTACCTGCAGCAGTTTGTGTAGCTCCATATCCAGAAGCAGAAGAACCACCAGTAGTTCCACCGCCATATTTTGTTGTAAGCGAATTTTCTGATGATGAACCTCCACCGCCACCAGCGACAATAACTCTAGCATAAAGATCATTTTTTCCTATACGAACATCGGTTGCACCGCCGCCACCTTGTCCATAACTACTATAATTATAAGTTCTTGAACAACCTTTTCCTCCTCCGTTAAATCCACCAGGTGTTTCACCTGTTGAAGTTGTAGCTTCTGGTTGTCCACCAACATAAATATATAAATCCGTAGAATTTTTAGTTAGAGTTATGGTTCCGACAGAATACCCTCCAGCGCCACCATAATAACTACTATATGAACCGCCTTGAGCACCCCAACACTCTATAATATATTGTCCTCTTGGAAGTGATATAGCTTGAGCTGTTCCTGTATAAGCAAAATCCATTACAGCATTAGCGCCAGCATCATAAATTTTATTGTTCATCCTTACAAATACTGGAGCTGCTTTTTTTATTTCATTGTTCATTTTACAATGTAGAGTTTTCTTTTTAACATAACAGGTAATCCTACAATAGCCATTATCAGAATGACCTGTTTCTGTAGAGCCAGAAGGAGATTTAAAAGATTCATTGCCAGATAAATTAGAAGCATCAGAAAGATAGTAAGATGAATTTAGAAGACAGCCTTGAGGATAGTTAGAAGCAGAAGAGGAAGTATAAACGTAACCTGAACCACCTCCGCCACCGCCATCATCATCTCCAGAACCATCAGGATAAGTACCTTGTCCACCGTACCATCCTCCGCCACCGGCTCCACCGTAACCTGAAGCGTAATAACATCCAAAACCACCGAAACCAAAACCAGCAGCACAATTAGAAGAAGAGTTTGTGGTGCCTTGTGAATTAATAGCACTTAAAGATGAATATGAAACAGTTTGAGATCCACCATATCCATATGAACCACATCCAAAATTTCCTCTAGTACCAGATACACCACCTGCATACCCACCACTATAACTAGGACTACCATCAGAACCACCGCCACCTGCAACGATAACACGGGCGTATAAAGAAGCACTTCCAATACGAATATCAGTAGCGCCACCACCACCTTTATAATTGTATCTATATCCACCACCATTGAAACCTCCGGGATAGATTGAATTTGATGCTGATGTAACAGAATTTCCAGATCCACCGACATATATGTATATAGTAGTTTTTTGAGTCAATGTTAAAGTTCCTGTAGAATAGCCACCTTTTCCACCATAACTAGAATTAGAACGATAACCTCCCTGTGCTCCCCAACATTCAAGAACATATTTTCCAGGCTCAAGGGTTACAGATTGAGCTTTACCTGTATAAGCAAAATTCAATACACTCTTTTCTGAGTTTCCACCGTACACAGAAGATACAGAACAAACAGCAGTACAATTATTATCACATGAAGCTTCACAAGAAAAGCCGCATGAATTATCACAAGAACCACCACATCCACCTGTACAGGTTCCTTTGCATCCGCCAGTGCAGTCATTGGCGCAAGTGGTGGTGCAAGTAGTATTACAAGTACCAGTGCAGGATCCAGAACAGGTTGAATCACAACCGGAACAACCAGTATAACAGCCTGAATCACAATTTCCTGAGCAATTACTTGAGCAAGATCCACCACAACTGGTGCAGTCGTTGGCACAAGAAGCAGTGCAAGTATGTTCGCAATCATAAGCACAAGTAGCAGTACATGCAGCATTGCAATCATTAGAGCACCTTTGAGCACAGGCGCTTGTACAGTCTCCATCACAGTTGTTCCCACAGCCAGTGCATCCGGTTACACAAGCATTTGTACAAGCTCCAGTACAGTCATTAGCACATTTGGCAGTACAGTCAGAACAAGTACTTCCTGAACCTCCCTTACAAGTTCCATCACAATATCCAGAACATCCACCAGTACAGTTAGTAGAGCAAGAACCACCACAAGAACCACCACATCCACCAGATGATGAATGAGTGCAGTTGGTAGCACAAGAAGTTCCACATCCATTACTACAAGCCATAAGCCTCACCTTCCTTTCAGTCTTTTATTCATAAGTAATCCAAATATCTCCATTCTTTCCGTCACTAGCTGCAGGTTCCGTTGTTGAAAGATGAATACCTATTTCAGCTAACGACCAGCTTACGTTCCCAGATCCATTTACAGATTTACTTGTATTTCCTACTGTAACCGTTCTTGACGTTCCCCAACTAGCAGTAGTAATATTTTCTGTACCATCAAAATTTGTACCATTGATAGTTCTTGCGGTTTTTAATTTTTTAGCAGAGCCGCCACTGCCAGTTCCATGAAATATAATTGGCATTTTAAGCCCTCCTTTATAAATTTATGTAATTCCAACCTGAGTTGGTTTTTATATATAGCCCGTATTGTGTTGGAGTTAAATTTGTGATTCTGCAGAATCCATTACCGGTGTGACCAGTTTCTGCTGATCCTGTAGGAGAAGTGAAAGAAGTGTTTCCGGCGATAGTCTGAGCGTTTGTGAGATAATAGGTAGAATTGAGTAGGCATCCGTTAGGATAATTTTTAGCTGTAGAAGAGGTATAAACATATCCAGATCCTCCTCCACCCCAACGTCCATCAGAATCAGAATCATTGTCGTAGGCTCCGCCACCTCCATACCAGCCGCCTCCACCGCCACCACAAGAGTAGCCGGAAGCATTTCCGCCTTGACCAAAAGTAGCCTGAGTGCCTGTACTCCATGCTTTGCCACCTGCAGTTTGAGAGGCACTACCACCGCATCTGCCTGTTCCAGTAGTATAGGAACCAGTAGTATCATTGTAATATCCATCTCCACCATATTCTCCACCGCCACAACCACAAGGATTAGCATTGGCACTTGTTACACCAGCTCCGCCACCACCGCCAGCCACAATAACTCTTGAATATAGAGAATTTTGACTTATACGAACGTCTGTAGCTCCTCCGCCACCTCTACCAGAAGAAATACCAGTTCCTCCACCATTGAATCCTGCTGCAGTAGAAGAGGAAGATCCAGCTCCACCAACAGATACATAAACAGTAGTTGCTTCAGTAAGAGTAATAGTACCCTTGGAATAACCACCGTATCCGCCTATATAACTACTGTAAGTTCCTCCTTGGCCACCCCAGCATTCTATTGTATACGTACCTGGTTTTAGAGTTTTAGATTGTACTGAACCTGTATAATTAAAATCCATTATGTCGTTCTTAGCATGAGTAAGATATATTACATCTGATAATTTAGTGATTTTTACATGTCCATTACCAGAATGACCAGTTTCTGTAGAACCTGTTGGTGAAGGGAATGATTTGTTGCCAGCAATGGTTTGAGCATTAGAAAGATAATAAGTAGAATTTAGTAAACATCCAGAAGGATAATTTGAAGCAGTGGCAGAAGTGTAGACATAACCTGATCCACCACTAGAACCGCCCGTATATCCGGCTCCGCCACCTCCGTACCAGCCGCCTCCTCCGCCAGAACCGCCTTCTGAAGAACCAGAGCCATTGCCACCTATACCAAAAGTGCCAGCTGTGGGCATTATATTGTAAGTTGAAGTATAAGCTATTCCTCCTGCTGTTTGAGTACTATTGTAAGATGAATTATAGTTTGATAAGCCTAATATTCCACCGCCAGCGGCACCTTTAATTGTCCATCCTGTTCCAGAACCACCGCCTGCAACAATTACTCTTGCATATAATGAATCAGTTCCGATTCTTATATCTGATCCACCACCACCAGAACCTCCGGAACCACAAGTATAATTTGATCCACCGCCGTTAAATCCACCATTAACAGTAGAATAGCTACCGGTGTTTGATTTAGTTTGTCCTTTTCCACCAGAATATATATATACTTTTTGTGTTTTACTTAATGTAATGGTGCCAACACTATATCCACCAAGACCACCAACTGCATTTATATTAGAATTACCATTAGATGATCCATTCCCACCTTGAGCGCCCCAGCATTCAAGTTTATACCTACCAGGAGTCAATGTAGCAGTTTGAACCGAACCAGTATAATCAAAATTCATAACAGAACCATTATAATTAGCAGATCCAACGCCGTACATTTTGTTATTATTTAATTTGAAATAAAATGCAGTAGCCTTTTTTATTGAATTGTTTATTCTGGTATATAGTGCCGTATTACTGCATTCAATAACAGTAATTCGACAATAGCCGTTACCAGAGTGACCGGTTTCAGATGAACCTGTGGGAGATGTAAAAGAAGTGTTACCTGCTATGGTTTTAGCAGCAGATAAGTAATAAGAAGAGTTTAATAAACAACCTGATGGATAGTTTTTAGCTGTGGATGATGTGTAAACATAGCCTGAACCACCTCCACCACCTTCAGAATCATCTCCAGTAGAGTATGATGAAACGGAGTATCTACTCGCTCCACCGTACCATCCTCCTCCGCCAGCTCCGCCATTATAGGTATTGCCACCAAGTCCAAAGCCAAATGAATTAGTTCCACCAGAAGTTTGAGAAGCTTGTGTTAATGAAGTGTTCCCAGATCCTGCGCCACCGGTTTCACCACCACCATATCCGCCAGTTTCGTTATCTTCACCTGAACCACCTCCACCGCCTGCAACAATTACTCTTGCATATAATGAGTCTTGAGCAATTCTTACATCGGTAGCTCCGCCACCACCATTTCCAGGTTCACCTGTACTCTCGTGAGAAGCAAAACCACCGCCATTGAAACCTCCCTCAACTTTCACATTACCTGTAGAACTAGACATTCCACCTTTCCCACCGACATAAATATAACAAGTAGTTAATTGTGTTAAAGTTAGTGTTCCAATAGAATAACCACCAAGTCCAGAACCTGTAACTGTAGCAGAAGCACTATCTTGGCTTCGATTTCCACCTTGAGCACCCCAGCACTCTAAAGTATAAGTTCCTTTAGGTAATGTGATGCTCTGAACGGCACCAGTATAATTAAAATTTAAAATATCACCAGTTTTAATATCATTAGAATCAAACCCCTTAAGTTCTTCAGGCGCTCCGCTATAATACAATTTATTATTTACTAAGTCCTTAAAACAATATTTTTTATTATTATCTTTATATGGAATAAGGTTTAATATTAAATTTGAACCATCATAGAATTTAAAAGAGTATATATTTACATTGCTAAATTTACTTATTGTGCCATTCGTACACACTGCACCAATATGAAGTTTATTCGGAGCGGAATTTGATGAAACTGCATGTGTATATATTTTTGTTCCGTCGCAATATACAGTATCTGGAGTGATTTTATAAGTATGTTTCCCATTTGGATTATATTTATTTTTATCTAATGTTTTGCTTGTTCCAAAATGATTTATTCTTATAGCACCATTAGCTACAAACATAGTAAAACTTGTAGAATCAGTTCCAGATTCTGTAGTTCTTGAACCAAAAATTGCACCAGTATTAGTACCGGTATATGCGCATGTAATTTCTATAGTACTATTACCATTAACTGTGACTTCAGAAAAAACATACTGTTGTCCGGTAAAACTTATATAATCTATTTCTTTACTCATCGCCATACACCACCCACATATCACCAGGCTTACCATCAGTTGTCTTAGGTTCTTCAGTAGAGAATGTCACATTCCTTAACTGAGATTTCATAATATCTGACTGATAAGCAGTTACAGCCCCATTAACAATGGGTTTGTTCTGTAATCCATTATAATCAGTTGTACCCGGATCACCTTTGTCACCGTAGACACCTATAACGGTTGCATCTGTATACAGATGATTATTATTTGATAAAACAAATTCATGATAGCACCACAAATATTTGTTTGTAGATGTCATAACCTGAGCGGAAGTCGCCCATCCAGTAGTTGATCTGGTTACTCCCTGTGATTTAGGACTTGCAAGATAATGAGGGATAACGCTTGAAATTCCAACTCCCTGATCTCCTTTAGGTAATGTAAAATTCAATATAGCATCTGTATCAGTACCAGAATTAGTTACCGCAGCCGAAGTACCTGTTTTAGCAGTACCAATTTTAATAGTTGCATTCTTACCAACTCCGGCAAGACATTGTTCACCTTTATAAATTGCCATGTTATCGCCTCCTTTTATAAATCATTTCTTATAACAATAGTAATGGGAATATCTACAGTTGGTTTTTCGGTTGCTTTTATAGTAATTTGATTTGTAGTCTGTCCTCCGTCAGCTAACATTGCATTTTGATAAGCTTCAATAGCAGCAGATGAAGCATTAGAAGCATAATCTATTTCTACTATATTTGAAGTAGTTGCACCAGATACAGGTAATACATATGTATACGGAGCAGAGGAACCAGTCCATTTACTAGCTGTAAGAGTAGTATTAATAAGTGCACTTTTCTTTGCATATGTTTTTTCTGATTTGGTACTTGAAAATGCACTGTTGGTTGTTATAGATAAGTCGTTAATAACATTTACAGAATCATATTCATCAATAACATTGTAATAGGTATTTGCGTTTAAAGTTCCGGCTTTCTTTTTTGCAAGATAATCAGCTTTTGTAATTTCAACAGGAACATTAAGTCCCATCTGAGATAAAGTAATATCAGCAGTACCATCAAAAGATGCGTTACCAATTTTTCTAGGTGTGGATAATTTAATTGCTGATGTGGCAGCACCGCCAGCAGAACTTGAACCAGCATAATTATGTGTGTGTCCAGTAGCAGATTTTCCATTTAGAGCAGTTGTAATAGCATTTTGAGTCATGGTACCATCTGTAGCCGACCCAGTTTCAGTATAAAGCTTAGTTATTCCTAAGTAACTTGATGTACCTACAGAATATGTCGTATTTGTAGGGATTACCCATGCACCATCTGCACGAAGAAACTTTAATTGTTCTCCTATATTAGGTGCAGGAACAAGACCAGCACTTCCGGCAGAAGAAGAAGTAGCACCCTTCATGTTTCCATAAGTATGATCGGTAAATAATGCATCTGCAGGCACTGACTTACCAAGTGTATATGAACAAGCTACTGGTTTACCACCTGAGAAATATACTGGCTGAGTTGATGATCCAGCATTAGAAGTAAGAGCAGCGGCAGATGATGCGCTACCTGCAGAAATAGCATATTTAACACTTTTTGTGGCATCAGCAGTATTGTCAACGTTGCCTAATCCGACTTCACTTTTAGTATGCGTATGTGAAGACGGAGCTTTCCCGTCAACTAACTCTTTTAATATTTTACCCTGTGCAGCAGATAGAGACTCAGTTGTAGAGCTGCTTATTAGATTATCCTGAATACCTCGCCAAGTGTCACTTGAAGGAGGCGTATAGCCAAGAGCGCTTATTACATCGCTTTTTGTAAGATCAGCTTTTACATAAGAGAGTTCTGACCATTTATGCGTACCATCTCCCACTTTATGTTTACCGAATTTATCACTTGTAATTGCTATTTCTCCACTTAAAAGAACAGGATTATTTTTATTCCAATTAGCTTCCGTATCATATTTATGTTTGATTCGTATATTGAGATTTTGTTCTCCCATTGTGCACCTCCCTTTTTTAATTTTTATTTAAATAGATATAATCTATAATTTTCATATTTAGTAAAGCAGCCTCATAAAAGAGGCCACTTTCATTTAAACAGATGTCCCACAATTTAAAATAAGAGTATTGGCTCCATTAGTTAAATAATCAGTATTTAAACTTTTGACACTAAGAGCAACATTTCCTCCACCGTTAAATGCTACAGCATCAGCAACGGCACCTCCAGTAAGAGAGAAATTTCTTGATGCTGCAAGTTTTGTTGCAGAAGCAGCATTACCTGTACAAGCAGCCGCAGAAGTAGCAGTCGTTGCGTTACCCTGAAGAGCACCTGCAAAAGTAGTAGCAACAAGTTTTCCAGCAGTTGTATCAAGATATACACCTGTATCAAATACCTGTTCTCCAATACCAGTTGTTGCACTTGTAGTACCTGTTACATACGCTTTAGCGGTAGCATTGAGTGTATTTTTTACTTTTTGATCAGTTGTTTTATAACCTTTTCCTTCAACAAAAGCAGCAACAGCTTTTGAAGTTGGAAGCTTAGTAGAAGTAGAAGCGGCTGTGATAGAAGAATCTACCTGTTTTGTAGCAGCTTCACCTACTGTAATTGCTCCAGACTGAGCACTTGTTGTAAGATTCTGTGTTGTAGTGGAATACTTAACAGTAGTAACGATTTCATCACCAGATGGTACAACAATCCATTTTGGATCATTTGACATAGCGACTACTAAGTCACCGACCTTAGCTGCCACAGCAGCTCCTGTATAAGAATTATCAGCATCTACAGAAACCTGAGTGATTACTTTATATGTATCACCGACTACAACAGAAGATGTAGGAAGAGCAGTAACAGTACCATTAGTTCCAAGTGTTCCTTTGAACACCATTGCATCAGAAGCAGCAATAGAACTTGAAATTTTGGCATCTACATACTGTTTTGTTGTTGGCTGTAAAGCATCAGTCGGATCGGCTGCAAGTGTTACTGTACCTGTGAATGTACCACCAGCTTTTGGCATAGCCGCATCTGCTTTTGCACCCTGAGCGGATGTAGCATAGGCACCTGAAGCTGTGTAAGCAGCAGAACCTAGCCCTTTAACAGCAATATTGTCAGTAGCATTGCCGTTAACAGTTAATTTAATTGTGCCGTTATTAGTTCCAGAAGTAATAGATACAGACTGAACTGATTTATCTGCTTTAGCACCTTGTGCAGCTGTTGCAAATGTCTCGGCACCTTTAAATGCGGCAGAACCAAGAGCACCAGAGGCATGCGGAACTAACTGTCCGGAAGTATTTGTTACTACAGGAACATTGGCTGTCGTTCCAAGAGCGGCTCCATTTACAGGAACTTGTCCCTGTGAAGCTCCAGCTCCTTTATATGCAGCAGATCCCAATCCTTTTACTGCTATATCTGTTGCTGCTCCAGTTCCTGTTGTTACAGAGATTGTACCGTTAGCAGAACCGGTAACTACTTTACGAACCGCATTAGTTGCAAGTGCGCCCTGAGCAGCGGTTGCATAGTTAGAAGCATTTGTATAAGCGGCACTTCCAAGTCCTTTAACAGCAATATTGTCCGTATCTTTTCCATCAACAGTTAATTTTAAAGTACCATTATTAGTTCCGGTACTAAGAGTAACAGTCTGTACTGAGCCATCACCAATCAGTGCAGAGATTTCTTCTGGTGTCATAGTTGCATATGGCAATTCAGCAAATGTTTTAACTCCATCACCAATTTTAATTTTGTAAGCACCAGATTCTGTAATTTCAATCGCTTGTTCACCCTTTAACAGAACAAGCGTAGATTTCGCCCAATTAGCGGTTGTATCCGATTTAAGGGCAATACGAGTATTCAATGTCTGTGTAGCCATTTACATCATCCTTTCGAGCTACCGCATTGCATGATGAATTCCTTTTCAGGATCAAATGCCAATGCATAATATTTGATATTATTATCATCCCATCTATAGATTGCATTTGTGGTTGTGTCCACATAAATTGCGTTTGTTTTACCAATTGTTGGAAACAATGTATAAGATGCATAAGGGATGATTTCTTGCTGATCAGCTATATATTTTTTAATATAATCAACAAGCTCAGTAAGACCTTGTAAATTAAGAAATTGTTCTTTCATTATCTGCACATCCCTTCGCTTTAATTAAAGCAAGGGGAGTAACCCCTTACTTTACGCACTAAATAAACCTTTGATAGACGCACTTGGAATTGCTTCATATCCATCTCCAACAAGTCCCTTAAGAGCGGCAATATCAGATGTATTCTTAGCAATCTTTGGTTTTTCAGTAGCAAGATCTTTTTCTACAGCAGTAATTTTGCCTTCTGTTGTATCCATTCTGCCTTTAACAGCAGTAATATCTTCGGCATTCTTTTTATCAGCAGCTTCTAATGTAGGTAATTTCTTTTCAATAGCATCAATTCTACCTACAGCAGCTTTAAGATCTTCAGCTTTTGCATACTGAGAAAGATCAGAATCAGCAAGAGCTTTAGATACATATTCTGCAATATAACCTACGATATCTTTAGATGTAGCAGATTCTGGAAGAGTACCGATAAGAGTTTTCAGCTTTGTGATATCCTCTTTATTTGTTTTGATCTGAGAATTCATTGTAGCAGCATCAGATGTATGTGTAGAAATCCAATCAGAAATCTCTTTCAGTGTATCATATGCTTCTGGAGCATCTGCGACGATTTTAGCGACTGCATCTGCAACAGCTTTCTTTACAGAACCATCGCCTGTACCATTCAGAGTACCGATAGCTGCTGTATTAGCTGCAACGCTTGCTTTTAATGCAGAATCATCATATTTACCAGCAGTAACTGCTTCTTTGATGTAATTAACTACATCTTTAGCTTTTGCATCAGCAGGAATAGTACCAACATAAGACATTACTTCTGTTTTTGCTGTGTTAGCAGCTCCGGCTGCATCGAAATCTGTAGCTGCCTTTCCAGAATCTACCAGATTACCATTTTCATCTAATCCTGCAAGATGACCTTTTACTGCACCTTTTACTTTGTCAGCTTTTCCTGTCGGCTGAGGAATAGTAATAGTGAATGCTGCTTCATCAATAGTTACTGGAGCAGTTTTTGTGTAGAAATAAAGTGTGTATCCGTCTTCTGACTGAGATACTGTTTTGATTGAGCTTTTAACAGCTTCACTGATTTTAGAGTCGATCTGTACGTTATGCAGATTTAAAAACTCCTGAAGATTAGAAAGTGTAGCGAACTGTAATTTTGCCATAATTAGTTTCCTCCTTGAAATATGTTTGTTAAATCTTTGGAATCAATACCTCCGAGTTTTCGATCTAAAGCAGCGTCAATATGTTCGTCTAAAACATCCAGAACAGTTTCTTCAATGATATTTGAAACATATTCTTTTACAGAATCAGCACTTGCAAAATTCTGCTCATTAATCCACTCCTCGGTTACATAACGATCAGTCGTATATTCACCATCTTGTTGAATGAAATAAAGAGTAATAGATTTTCCTTGCATTTTTGTGATTGTCGTGCTGGAAGTATCAGCATCATGAGATACAAGATACAGAACATCGTCTGCAGAAGATTGAACAGTAGTATTGTTTCCACCAATGATACATTGGCCTTTTACTTTATAAATACCATCATCGAGTGACGATATCTTCACAGGAACAGTAAGTGTACCTATAAGATTTACAATAGGTACGTCAGATAATTTGTTATAAGATAAGCTGTTGATATAGTCTACAACAGTGGACTTATCTTCAAGATTACCGATTATATTATCTAAAAGAGTAGAAAGCTCAGAAGATTTGACATAATTATCCAATCCGATTGTTTTCTTGACCTCTTCAATAATATGACCTTTATCTTCATCAGTCATAGATATGTCATAAGAGAAAAGCAGTTTATCTCCAGAGAAAAACATAAGATTTGATCCGATGCATTTTACATCTGTAATCTGCTTATCACCTTTGACATATTCTAATGTGTTGTCGATGGTCACCCACGCTATACTCTTACTGTCTTGAATGTAACAAAGTCCTGGGTATTTTAGCACCCCTCTTTGTAAAGCCTTTTCTGCAATTTGCTTAGTTGATGCAGAATACCAGGTTGGAATTAACGCCATGCTGTGATCACCTCTTCAATTTGTCATATTCATATTTTGAAATTTCTTTTATTGCATAGATGTTATTATCAGGCGGAAAATTATAGAGACCTTCAATGTGCCATCCATATTTTCCGTCTGAACTTAAAATAGCCTGTGCTTCTGTGATATCACATAGAAGCAACAGACTATGTTTTTCCTGATATTTGATATACAGGATATGATTAAGGACATCTACGACTTCATCATTTTTGATTACTTTATAATACATGTGATATCCTCCTTATAAGAGGGGAATGGTTACCCCTCACTTGAAATTGAGAACATAAGTAAGATTCCAGAATTCTGTCCTGGATAAGAGAACCCATATGTTCCACCGGCTTCATTGACTGTATACAGCCAGTTTGCAACTGTAGCATTTGGAGATCTGGTCCAGTAAGATTTATACTCCGTAGGAGTAGAAGAGTTTGCTTTCTTTCTGGTATCATCATCTGTGAAATAAGCAATAGGAGCATTTGTTTCAGAAATATATGGTTCAGAAGTAGCAGTAGGATCAACTTCGTACAGAGATGGAACATAGAATCTGCAATTAGATACGGATGTATCATTTGATTTATTACCAATAGAAGAGTATACTTTTACAGGTTTGATCAGGGCTTTCCATAAAGGAGAAATAGCTTTAAGCAGACGTGTATTCAGCCATGTGTTCAGAGAGGATTCAGCCCATCCACCTGCATTTGTGCTCTTATTATTATAAGGCTTTTCAGTACCTAACAGGTTTGAAGCAACAAATGTAATGTTAGCTCTCTTTGAAGCAACGTCAGACAGATAATATCCTTTAAACTTAGCCACTTCCATAGGGATTATTTCGTGGATCCATGCAGCAATATCCATACATTGTTCTTTACCAAGATCTGCGTACCATACTTTAGCCCAATGTATAGTGCCTTTTGCAAAGTTTTCATATGCTCCGTCGTCAGCTTTAGAACATCCAAATACGAGAGTGGAACTATGCTCTGGAATCCTGATCGCATTCAGAGTAGTAGAAGATACTTCTTTCCCAGTCATGTTTGAATTGTACACATAAAGCTTCTGACTTCCAGCTTCATGACGGAATACAATAATCTCTCGGTTTGTTCCAGCAGATGGAGTTATACTATCAGTATTCCATGAGAAACGAGGTTCCTGAGAATACCAAAGTCTGAATCCATTTGAACCATCACCTTGAAAACACTGAGCAAGAGTGGAGTTTACACTATTTCCTGAATCAAATTCAAAGTCAATAGCAATTGTAAAGTCTCTGTCTTTTTCCATGATCTTTAATCCGGTGTCAATATAGTTTGTTCCATCAAATTTAGTCGCAGCTGAAATAACTTCATGCTCTTCAATGTCGCCATAGCTATAATCAACACCAAGTTTGAAATCTAATGTATCTTTTAATGATAATGATTTTGCTTCAAGTCCCATTTTCATAAGAGTATAAAGTTCAACCTGCGTCATATTGGCCAGATCCTTACCATCAAAGTATCCATCTACGTATTCGCAGGTTTCATATACTGCATTGATCGTTTTATTTCCATCGACAAATCCTGACTTATCCCATCCTTTAAACAGATTGTATTTATAAGCAGATTCCTCAGCAGTATATACAGGAGTGTCACCTGTATATTTTACATAAGAACCATACTGGGCAGTAGATTCTTGAAGAGATAATCCTTTAGAAACATATTTTACAGTATATTCACGGATTTTACTGTCATATACAGCAGTAATAGTTCTGTCAGCAAAGATTCCTGTCATTGAATCTTTCCATCCTTTGAAGGTATAATCAAGCTTAATTGTGCTTTTCTTTGTAGGAACAGGAATCGGATTAACTTCTCTTGTAGTAGGATCAACAGCGTTTCCACCTTTATCTACGTACTGGATATCAAGGACAGTATTACTTTCATCATCATTTATAAATGTAACTTTGAACTGAGTAATGATTGAATCGTAAGTAAGAACAAGGTCTGTCCAGATACCAGGTTCATCTTCAGAACCAACAAATTCTTTATATTCCTGCTGTCTGACTACAGGTACATGTACGGTTCCAGTAAGAACAGACTGCTCTGTAGTAGCTCCATTATCATCAATACCAGTAAGTTTTGCTAATTTCAGAAGAAGCGTAGTATCATCGAGATTCCATGAGATACCAGTAATTGTTACGGTACGAAGAGTATTAATAGCAGCATTTAAGATAGCAAGAGCATCTACGATAGAGTTCTGACATACAAATGTCTGTAAATTATCGTATCCTGCAACCTTAAGATCAGTTAAGTCTTTGAGGTTCTTGAGTGTAAGAGTGTTGATAGAAGATGGGAGAGAAGCATGAGCAATCTTACCATGATTAGCAAATAATACAGATGTTACAATTGTTCCATCAGCATAAAGATTAATAAGATTTTCACATGCAGACAGGTTAACAGATCCTGTAAGATTTGGACAATTACGAATATCCAAAGTCTCAAGAAGAGTATTATTACCCATATTAAGAGATGTCATAAAAGTATTCTGATATCCAGCTGTATTATTACCAATGATAAGAGTTTTCAGCTTGGAAGCCTTTGAGAAATCATTATCATGAATATAACAAGCAGAAAGGTCATTTAATGCCTCGATTCTTGATGCAGCATAGATAAGAATAGCTGTATCATCCATGTTTGTTAGATTAGTAGTAATTTCATATTCTTGTCCGGCTTTTGCACGTACCTGAGTGGTTTCTGGAGAGTTACCATAAAGTACAGAAATATACATGTCAGAATAAGGAATAATTCTCAGTGTGTAATCTGGTTTGACTACAACTTTCTTAGGTGTATTACATCTGAACATAATCTGATCAGACTTTACATCTGTATGTAAGAATTTCGTTCCCATATAAATATGTTGGTCACGTTCCCATTGTCTGAGATGATATTTTCCACGTCCATTCATCATCTCATTAAGGAATCTTACTGTTCCAGCACGATATGTTCTCAGATATAATCTTTCATAGTGGATTCTCCAAAGTTCTTCTGGGAACTGGTTCTGCCAAGCCTCATACTCATTAATTAAATGAGAATCAGACCAACAGTTAGAATCTACAGACTGATACATGTTTCTTAATTCTTGTGTAAATACATCACGTATTCTGCACCACAATACAGATTCAGCAGCATTGAAAACATAACCAGATGAAGGATTTCCTTCTTCTTTATAGTCAGTATCTTCCTTACCATATGGGAATGACAGCTCACCTGAATTATTAATACCAAGCTGAGTGTCCATATCATATGCCCATAGATCAAATCTATAACCATTATGCAGAGCAGCCGCATCATCATCTATAGTATAATATTTAGCTTTATCACCCATAGTTGTAGCTTCTTCCTGAGTGATATAATGTTTTGCCCAATGTGGGAAAACATTCTTGGCTCTATTGTCAATCATACTATATCTGAGTGTAACTAAATAGAAATAGAGCATTGCATCCTGAATACACCAATCTTTCAAGCCATCTTTAAATTCTTTATCACTAGACGTAATTACAAACTCATAGAAGTCTCTCCAAATCTGTTTGTTATCTGTACGTATTTTCTTTTTTGCTTCATCAGAAGTAAGAGCAGAACCATCCTTAGAATCGCCGCAACAATCATATCTGAATTCAAATGATCCATCCCAGTTATTATACAGAGCATCATATGCTGTATTACCAGTTTTCCATTCAGCTTTACTGATAGGATATTTCATAGTTCCATCTTGGTTTGTTATACCGGTCTGGAATGCAGAGTTTGGAAGAGTATTGTCACTGATTTCAATACAGAATTCTTTCATATCCTCTGGATCATAAGCTCTTGTAATATCAGTCTTCTTTGAATCTCCCATATTACCGAGAGAGTAGAAGTGCCAGTCTGTATCCTGAAATTCTCTATGAGTAGTAATATCAGGATCAGATTCTTTAATAAAGATTACACAGTTGACAAATTCCATAGAGTTTTTAATTTTAGGATCTCTACGTACCGCAGGACTTTCATATGGTAAAAAGTCGTTGAATCTCTTCTGTCCTAATGCATTAGTTGACATGTTGGAAGATGCTACATTTACTTTAAAGTTCCACCAATTGTTTGGAATAGAGTTTCTTGTAAGACTAATTTTACCTGTACCGTCATCATATCTTGTACCATCGCCAAGAACCAACTCTGTCTTATAGTTAGGATCAAGAGGAATCTTACTATTGATCTGATGTACACCATCCGCACAACAAATCACATCAATATTTCTGGCAGCAAAACCATATTCATTACTTGTAGTTCCCTGTCCGGCGTGGAAACAGTTAATAAATTTCCAGTTATCTAATTTAGGATCCCCATTCTTATAAATACATTCCATAGAAGTATTTTTAACAAAATCCTTCTTATCATTTGTAAAGTGAGGGGCTTCAATTTTTATAATTCTTAAATTCGGGCAAGCATTAGCTACAGAATCTGGAGTAAGAGCATTATTGTCATTGTAGATCTGGTTTCTATTATATCTTGCAATCATTTCATCTGAATCTCTAGCATCTGCAATAAAGTTAGCAAGAATGTCAGAATCTGTGAGAGAAGCAGAATAAGCTTTCATTCTATAAATCAACACATCACAATCCGGAGAACCAATAGAAATTGGGGTAGGAGAATACTGGTGCAGTCTATGAGAATTATCATAAATAAGAGGTCTTCCTCCAACTCCGTCTTCATAAGTCATAATGATAGAAGTTGCAGATGTGTCTTTTGTATCAATTGTATTGATATTATATTCAAATTCAATAATATCCTCTTCGCTATATGGAAAATATAAGCTGTCAGTAGAAGTGTTCACGTATGCTTCGTGAACATCCATTTTAATACCTACGTCAGAGCCTTCAGTACCATCAATACATGATAAGAAAGTAGCAGAAGCATTACGAACATTCTGAGTCTTAAATACAAATTTGAATTCAGAACCAGTTTGTTTCGGGTCTTTTCCGAAGAGATTATAATTAATCTGAGCAGTTGTTCCAGCTTTTACACAGAAATACTGGTTTCCAGAAGCATCAATCTGGTATCCACCATTATCCCAGTCAAAGTTATCTGATACTGAAAGAGTAATAGCAGAGTTATTTTTATCGGTCCAGAGTCTGTCGGTATCTCCATTGGATTTTCCAACAGGGTTAAAATCAAATGCTAAGTTGGCTGTGATTGGTTCAACATCAATATCAAGTTTAGTGATATTAATTGATAAAATCTTAGTCACTTTACGACATGAGATGGTCAGGTTATGTTTTCCTTCAGTGGATGACTTATAACTCCAGATTTGAGCAGAACGATTTACAGAAAGAGTGCTCTGTACTTTACCATCAATTGATAGTTTTACAGAGGCTGGATTGTGATCAGGATCATATACAACATATTTAATACTTGTTGCCTGATACTGTTGTGCTGTAAATTCCTGTTGAGCACATCCAATAATAGGAGTTCTATTTGTAGGATCAACACAAATAATATCCTTACAAATAGTATTTGAGGTTATTTCTTTATTGTTAATTGTCGCAGTCATATATACTTTGAGTAAATGGCTGCCATGTTCCTGTTTAGGAATATTATAAGACATAATTCTGCCGGAGGACTGAGTTTCAACAGTGCCTAAGTCTTCACCATCAAGAATAAAATGAATAGTCTTATTAACGTTTCCATAAGGCGTATATCTAAATACTACATCTGTATTTGTATATAACAAAGTATCATCAAATGTACTTTCAAGTTTGAATTCTACAATAGTAACAGTCCATGTCTTAGTGGCAAGTGTCCCAAAACTGTCGGTAATAGTTAATCTAATAGTATTTGTACCGACATTAAGATATTCAGTAATATCAAAACTATTGTTTCCTTGCGCAGCCGTATTCGTAGCTACAATAGTATTACCAACTTTCCACACAGCAGTACCGGCTCCAGTTGTATCACCAGTATTATCTACAGATGAAAAACTATATTCAATAATTGCTTTTGAACCAAGTAAGAAAATAGCATCTGCATTTGTGATTCTTTCAATAGTAATAGTAGTAGTATCTGAGGAAGATCCTCCACCACCTTCAATTTTAAAGCTTTTCTGGATTTCTCCATCCTTTAAAAATGTAAAAATACTATTTTCGTATGTAACATCGTACTCTGCAGCCGCAGGATTTTTTTTGATTTCTTCAATGGCGGCTTTAACATCTGTAATATCTGTATTAATTCCTTCAAACTGAGTATCATAAGAAGTCATATTTTGTTTCAAGATATCTACAGCATTTTTGGCCTCATCAGATTTTGTAGTAGCACTTTCTACTTTCTTCTCAATGTTTGAAATAGTAGTTTTTATCTCTGAGACAGCAGTAGTATTGGCATTTACATTCTTTTCGATTTCAGTTTTAGCTGATTCGAGTGGAGCAATTCGATTGGAGATTGCCGTGTCTTTTTCATCCATTTCCGTTTCTAGTTCTTGTTTTAATGCAGCTCTCCATTCAGCAGATGGTTCAATAGAACTAAGTTCTACAGTTTGGATAACAGTCTCTCCATTTTTAAATACGAGAGAACCTTTACCACTTATGACAGAATACTCAACAACAAGATTTGAAAGACTGTTAATAGTGATTTCACTAATCTGTTCTTCTTTATCTTTAAATACAAGATGTCCAGAAGTATTATCATATTCAATTTTCAGATTTTTCAGACTATCAATACCTGAGATGGCAGTGTTCAGTTCCTCAACAGTCTGGTCAATCTCTGTTTTTGTATAGTAATCTTTTAGAGAAGCAGCTACAGTCTGATTTAAATTTGCTGTTACAGAAGCGGTTACATCTGCTTTGATATCATCTACATTGATAGAAGCAGCGGAAGCTTTTGCTTCATCTGCGTATTGTTTTGCTTCGGCTACATGACCAAGAATCATATTTACAAAACTTGTATACCAATCTTCAGAAGGTTCAATGATTCCGTCATAATTTAATCCTTCCAGAACAGTAAACTTACCATTCGGTCTGGTTCTCCAAATATAATTGTTTCCTTTTTCATTTACGCCAGTAGCCATAATTTCAAAAATTATATCTCCGGCATTTGCTGTAACAGCAGCATCAATCAGCCAACCAAATCGAATATAAGTATTGTTGGAAGCTACATTGATAACTGTTGCTACTTTACCTTTTTTCTCAGCTACAGATTCATATCTTATCTGGATGAGCATATCCATAAGATCCATACCATCCCAATATCTTGGAATCCTAAATGGCATATACTGGCTGTTTTCTTCCTGCATAATATTAATCTGTGTAGCATCAACGGCAATATTTTTTAAGTTATCCACTGTTGAATATGCATTGTCTTGATATTTGGTATATACTTCATAACGACCATCAGTACATAATGTATATTTCTCAGTGTCTACGGCTAACTCAGCACTCAAAGTCATTGCCGAATTAGCCGCAGCAGCAATTTTAGAATCTTTAAATGACATATCATGACTCCTTTACTTTAATAATTTATCCAGATCGACAACCTGATCAAGATGAACAACTCCATCCTGTGTGCCATCAGGATCTTTACCTGTCATATCTTCGGCTACCATAGCAGAAAGATTTTTTACAACGATACCATTTCCGGTATCTTCACCATTTCTGTCTGTTAAAGTGATTTTTCTGTCTTCCGTATTAAGACGAATATCTTTTACCATACCTTCATAAGTTGCTTTATTCTGAGCATTGAGATCTTTAATCATTCCTTCCATAGCAAGGAGTCTCTGATCAATTTCAGTAAACAATTCAGAAGGTTCATATTTATCAAATTGTACAAGTGAAGTAATATGAATAACACCTGATGTGGTTTTTCGAATATAAGAAGTGTATGTTCCATCTTCATTAGCAACAAGTTTTAAGAACGTGAAAGATACTTCGATATCCCCGGCTTCAGCAGTAAGTGCTGCATCAACAGGGATTAAATACTGGATATAATTCTGTTCATATTCAAGATTATTTATAATAAGTTGTGTCATTTTAATTTTGTCTGACACCGGGAGCTTATACTTCATATAAACAGTTGTATCTGACATATCAATCTGTTCCCGATACATTTTACTTGTTACAATCTGAATCTTATCTACATAATTGCTTCTTTCCACAATTGATTCTTTGACTGTTGTTACAACAGTATTTTCATCTGTAATTTTTAGTGTATACATAACGGCCTCCTTCCTTATTTAGTCTGAGTTTTTTCTAAAGCTTCAATTCTAGTCTGTAGTGACTTAATAGTTTCCTGCAGTGTTGTGACTGATAAATTCGCATTATCAGCACTTTTCTTGATCTCAGCAGTATTCTGAGTCAAAGTAGTAATATTGTTCTGTATTGTTTCGATATTATTGGTCATGCTAAGTAATGATGTATTAATCTGTTCAATTGAAGTGTTAGAAGAAGAATCTGCAGACTGCAGATCAGAGATAGATTTCTGTACGGCAGTCATAGATTCTTTCAATTTATCCACATCAGCTCCCAGTTGAGTAAGTTTTCTTCCAACGACAAGGGCATCAGCGAATGCACCCTGTTTAGATAATGTCATATCTGATTCAGGGAGATTAGCCAGATAATTATAATCATACTTAGCAACACCAGCAGAGGTTTCAATTCCCTGAACATATGTTGCCATTATTACTCACCTTTTTCTACAAATTCATATAGTACTGTCATATCAAGCATAGACAGTTTGTCTTCATTAGATTTAAGCATTTTCTTGAGAGATTCCTCTGGGATCATCTCAACATCAAGTTCACATGTTTTATCATAAATTTTCTGCAGACTTTCTTGGATTTCAGGGATGATTTTATCTTTTATGTCATCATTAAGAGCACGATTTCCTGTTTCATTACCGTTTTCGTCAACAATAGGATGTGAATTTTCCTCTGTAAAATAAGAATCAACTAACTCCTGCTCAACCTCTGAGATTTTATCTACCTGCGCCTTAAGAGCCTTCAGGTTCATTGTATTCGCCCAGAATACATCAACATCTCCTGCGATTAAATCCGCACGACTCTTCATAGAATTTAATGTTTTATACATTGCCATAATGTCTGCATTTACAATAACTTTTTTCATAATCCTTGTACTCCTTTTATATTAATATGTAACTTTATTTTCTCTGACGAGTTCTTCAATAGCATCATTTAGATATGCTTCAAAGTCAGAATATAATGTTTCGATAGCCGCTTTAGAATCTTCTGTGATAAGCGCTTTAGCTTTATCAATAGCCATCTGTTTAGCAGTTTTCTGAGCTTCTGCGTCAAACTTACCTTCCTTCTTCAAAGCATCTACATAAGTCTGATTAACTGTAAGCACTGCTTTACTAATAGCATCAGTGGCAGCGTCTATATATTTTACGAGCTGATCGTTCTCCAGGTTCTTTTCCTGTTCTTTAATCTTTACTTTTAAGAAGAGTATTCCATAAGTAATAAGAAGTGGAAGAACACCAGTAATGATCAGATATAATACGTCCTGAATACCCTGTTTAATATTCATAATTTCCTCCTAACCGACAGCTTCATCATTTTTTGAAGATGACTGTCTAAGTTGTTCCATTGCAGAATCATAAGTAATTCCGCCTGCACAATTTTCAGCTTTTGCCTTACTAAAATAAGCCCACACCGTAGGGATAAGTGTCGCTGGGATAGCAATAAGAGCATAGAGAGCAGATAAATCACCATATGTCATGATCGCTTTTTCTACGAAATAAATGATCTGTAGATTGAGTAGAAGTACTGCAACAAGAATCAATTTACTGGTAGAAATCTTTGGAATGTTAAATCTACTAACTTTTGCTGCCTTCAGATTTCGTTTCATTTCAATCTGCCGATTTTTGGCTTTGATTTTCTTTAATTCAAGTTCATATTCTCGACTGGTCAAATATTTCACCTTCTTTGCATAATAAAAGACCACGATTGCTCATGGCCTCTTATTTATTCAGGAATAATTCCATATACGTATGTTTCAAACTCTGTAAAATCTTTCAGGACTGCTTCTTTATTTGTTTTAAATGTTTCGCTATCCTGAATGGATTTATTGATATTTACATTTCCATCTTTACTAACAGATGCATTAAGATAAGCAACCTGTTTTGAGTTTTCACCTTCACCGATCATAACCTGACCGGATACATTTCTTGTTTCACTAATTTTTAACATAACTTTTCCTCCATTTTTTGTAGTCGTTGAGTAATGAGAGAGAGCTGTCCCTGGAGCATAAGAATTTCATTCTTAAGGGACTGATTTTCAGATTCGAGAGAGTCAATACGATGATGGGCTTTTTGAGTCATGTGAGTATTGAGAGAAATGAATTCATCATAAGATAAAGAGTATTCTTTAAGTAATCCTTTTGAATTTGGCTTATCGTATGTGGTACAATGAACTAATGATGAATCTTCACTAGAAATTCCATTTTTTATTAACGATTCTTTAATTTGTTGGGCTATAAATCCATAATGAATATTATCTCCTAAATCATAACCATCATAATAATTATATCTATAAGAAACGCCTTGGAAATTCATATATGCCTGTTCTATTCTATGATTATAAATACAAATGTCATGCTTAACATTTTTATCAGAAAATCTTTCTAAACTTCCATACGTAACTGTACCTGTAAACCATCCATTTTTCCAAGGTTCTGTTTTAAGACCAATACTACATCCGCTTGTACTTCCGCACATTAATCCACTACTTACAGTAATGGTTTTACTTCCATTTGAAATACTATCATGTGTGTGAGTAGAAGAAGCAGTACTATCGACAGAAATAGTATTTTCAGAAATAGTAATACCTGTACCTCCATAATACGTTGTTCCACCACCAGAACCTTTAGGAGCAAAATTGTTAGACACCCAACTTGTAGTAGCATAACTACTCATATCATGTGAATGGTTAGAAGTTGCAGCTCCTATACTACTTGCCGTTATGTTCACAGAGACATCTGATGCACCTTTCCACGAACTAATTTTCGATGTTCCATTTAGTTTAATAGTCAATCCACCAGTGATAGACGAACCTCCACCAGATGGAGTAATATAATTATCAATATTACTTGTATCTCCACTACCTTTGTAAACTTTAATATTTTTAAAATATCCGCATTCAAAAGGATATGCAGTTAATTTGTTAGAATAATAAGCTGCACCAAGGTACATAGTGCCACCACGAGTAAAGGAAATATTATTCACATTGCCATATGTTACATTATATGGAATTAATCCCATATTTGAACCAGAGCCTGCAATAGCAATTGCTTTTTTACCATCTCCATCATAAATCATAGTATGATTGTGACCGAATCCTTGCCATCCTAATGTAGTACTCCAATTAATATCGTCACTTGAATGGGAATGAGATTTTTGTGCATAATTAGAATCATGATTGTGATCTGATGCAGCCGCACCAATTGTAGAACATGTAATAGGAAGATAACTTAAAGAATTTCCAGAACTTGATTTAACATTCCACTTAGAAGGACTATATACAATATAATCTGTCCCGCCACCAGGTGGCTTATCACCATGTCCATTAGATCCAATACGGATAGTGTTTTGAATTAATTTGCCCCCATCACTTGTTGAAGTTTCAGGCCATGATGTACGAGGAACGCCGTTTAAAATAATTTTACTTACATACAACTCAGTATATGGTATAACAGAGCTGCCTAAGCTTGTTCTACTTTCGCTACCATTTGGACATATTTCATATCCTTTTGAATCGGAACCAGCTATACACATAGGAGAATAATCACTATTCCCAATGTGAAAATCCATTTGATAATCCCCAAATGATATATAGCATGCCTTATTAGTATAGAGGCCAGATGCATTCTCATATAAATATCCCAGATCAATACTATCAGTATTTCCTTTTAAGACTTTATAATGAACAGTTGAGTTAGAAGAAGATTTTTTACCTGTAACATATAAATCCGTAGCTACAGTTAAATTTTCGCAATACACCTTTCCGCTTTTCTTAACAACAAATGGAGTCTCTGCTTCAGCCCATTTAGACATACTACTTGTTTTCTTTCTTACATAAAAAGCAGCATTTGATGGATCATTAGTAGCAGATGTGCCACGAATACCTGCTTGGTATGTATTTCCACTACTGTCAGTAACCTGAGTATATAAGGTATCAGAATATGCATGATCATCTTCATTCAATAAAGTAGTAAAAGTAAATCCAGCAATTTTTCCTTTTTCACTGTCAATAACAAAATTATTTCCGTATTTGAGTTCTTCTGGACTAATTGAAATATTATTTCCATTAAAAGTGCTGTATAACCTATTTGTTCCGATAGTGAAACCACCAATTGTACCGCTTGTGGCTGTGATTTCTCCAGTAAAATTACCAGTAGCAGCATTAAGACTTCCACTGAAGGTACCAGTAGCACCTTCAAGAGTACCTCCGAATACAATATTGCTTCCAAATTTGCCAGAGCCTGCATACAAATTACCATTTGAATCTACAGTAAATGTACCTTTACCGAAATTGATTCCATCAGGGCTGATAGACATCCATCCATCACGAGCAGACAAAGAATTTGCATATATGCTCCATCCGCCAATAGTTCCACCATCAGCATAAATAGTTCCTGAAAATGTACCAGAGTTAGCATAAAGCTTACCATTTGGATCAACTCTGAAATTCCCACCACCAAGAGCAATTCCGTCTATACCAATATACACATTTTTATCTTTTGATATTGATGTTGGTTGTTCAGGAAAGGTATCCATGCCAGAATACAATTTCCCAGCTTCAATAGTAAAACCACCAATACCACCAATATAACCTTTATTAGCGGTGATGCTACCTTCAAATTCACCATTGCCTTTAAAATAAGCATTTCCTTTATCATCAATAGCAAAGTTCTTTGCTGTCATAGCACCAGTTTCCATATTAATCTGGAGTCCAGCTTGTGCATAAATTCCGTCAACCGCAGAAGGTTCCTGATAATTCTTAGATTGCAACAACTGAGCAGCAATCAACATAGCATTAACTGTATTTGTATCAATAATACCACCGTCGATTTTAGTTTTACCTGGTCCAGTGTGTGTATTCATTGCAGTGATAATACCATTAATGTCAATGGTGCTGGCATCAATGCTAATATGGTCAGAAATCATCTGAATAAATTTATCAGTAACTGTGAACTCAGACTCTTTGTCACCAGTTACCATAAAACTGATTTTATCTGCATTTTGAGTAATAGAAGAGGTGTTTGCTTTAATTTTTTCTTGAGCTTCAGAAAGATCTGTTTGCATACTGCTTACAGTAGATGTAATCCCAGAAACATTTTGTTTGATATCAGAAAAATCTGTTCGGATAGATTCTTGATCTTTAAGATATTGAGTATTACTAACCTTAGTTTCGATTTGTCCAGTCAGAGTATCTGTAACATTCTTAATCTGTTTTGTGTAGTCATCGGTAATAGTCGTCTTTTCTATTCCCCACCATTGATTTCCTTTACCATCATAAATATTAGTGATATCAATACCACCTTGTTCATTTGGTTCTATGATTTGGAATCCAAGTTTGTCTTTGGTAATGGTGGCGTTATTAATCATGTCTCCAAGAATTGTATTATCTGGAATACCTGTCTGGGTAATACCATTTTCATCAAATAAAGCGGCTCTGTCTCCATTTTTAACAATAAAGTTGAAATCCCCTTTACCGTCCATACCAATCTGCACACGAACATTTCCTTTGGAATCATAAAACTGTTGGGTACTTTCTTGAAATGCAATAGTAGGTTTATTGTCTTTAGAGATAAGTACAATTTGATTTGCAAGAGCATTTTGAGCCATTAAATCTCCAACTGCAATTTTCTTTGCGATGAGATTAGTAATAACAGCCTGATCAATTTCTGCATTTTCTACAGTAAGATGAATTGTATGTAATTCTCCAACTCCTGCATGACCTGCAAGAAGATTTTTTACATTAATCATATCAGCATTAATCTGATTAGATTCTATAATCTTAGCTGACAGCTTTTCAATATTTGCCTGTTCCGCTTCGAGAATACGAGTTGTGATCTTATCTGCGGAAACAAGTTTTACATCGAGATATTTCATGAAAGCAGTATCAACAGTAAGCTTATCAAATATACCTTCTTTTGCTTTCACGAGTTCTGCAACGATCATGCCGGCAGTAATAGTACCACCGGATCCAGTTCCACCAGTAGTTGTTCCACCTAACATTGAATTGAATAGAGGATTTGAAAAGATTTGTTTAATAGCTTCTGATGTGATGACATAATCAGAAGTAGAAGATTTGTTGACTGAATTAACACGACCACCGGTTCTGTCAGAGGTCTGATTTAATGCGTTTGTTAAAAATTCGTTATCATTTGTTAATTTTGATTTATATTGGACCATGTTGGAAAAAGTAACTTCCATCGTTTCATCCATATCACAAGGATTATATCTGATTTCTACAACACGAAGTTTTACATATCGTGTATCAGATAGTCCTAATCGAACAAAATCATTTACTGCAAGCTGATCATGATATTCTCTGAATTCTGGAAGAGCATAAATATTTCCAATTTCATCTGTATAAGTATATTGAGGATGAGATTCTACATACAATTCTTCTACAGCATCTTTATATAATGTAATCGCTTTATCGACTGCATCAACTGTGCTATCAAGAGTCGTAATAATAATATTTTCATTTGAATAAGTTGCTTGATTATATAGGCTCTTAATAATATACGTTTCCTTATCTGTAAACGCTGGATATTTTTCCTGTACCTTACCAAAATTTTCCATTAAAACATCTTTGGCGATCTGGTTTCGTTTTTCTTGAATTTCAGGTTTCTTAGCCGCATCATATTCAGCTTGACGTTCCTTTAATGCAGTCTCAGCCTGATCTTTTAAATTCAAATAATCCAGATATTTCTGATGCATTTGAGTAAAATATGCCTCTTCATATCCAGAAAGAGGATTATATCCATCTGCATATCCATTCTTTTTTAGTTCTTTGATACATGAATCATATGTGGCAATTTTAGTTTTTAATTCTGCAATGCCGTATAATTTCCAATCTGTTTCATACGCTTTCATGATTGCTTCAGACTGAATAAAGTATCCAAATTGAGATGGAGCATCTCCCATTTCAAGCTGCATACCACAGACAGTAAAGTCAGAACTTCCTGTAAATGCCACATCAATAAGATGTGATGTTAGATTGAAAGAAGTATAAACTCTGGTCCAAGAAGATGTGATGTTATAAGGAATATTCTTTCTGTCCTCTCCGGTGTTATTATAACCAAGATAAAATGTACCGGATCCTTTTACAAAACAACTAAGAGTATATCTCTGAGATGGTTCGATACTGATATTGTGTTGATAGATACCACCATTTGTACCGATTACTTTAACTCCACGAGTAATTCCGTATGCAGGTGCGTCATTAATTTGTACTGTTTGGAACGAAGAAGTTCCGGAACCTACCATATACCAATCTTGACCTAATACAACTGGATTTACACATGAGATGATGTTTCCCTTACCGAAGCCCTCTATAGTTTCGTCTTGAGCTTGTAATGCAGCCACAATGGATGGAAGAGTATAATTCATGATTGATTCGTACATAGGCCAATCGGATGAATTTTTCAAATCTTCAAGATCAAAATTTCCTTCTTCATCAACATGAATAGACTCAAAACCTTTGATTATAGCCATGTTTGAATCATATGCATCTTTTAGATCTTCAACTTTTTGTCCGAACCAATTTGTCTGAGCAGTATCAATAGGGACTCTATTCATCAATTCAGCAAGAATGTCAAGATTTTTATTATACTCCCTAGATAGATTACAGTATTCATCTCTTCTTGATTCTATGTATTTTTGCCAAGCTGTATATTTTTCTTGTAGGACGATGTTCATATATGGTTCACGACAAAAATGAGAACAATCTGTAATGACAGAGTTTCCAAAATTTGCGAGATCGATATTGTAATCGTCAAGTCCATCAACATAAAATTGTGTTACCAAACTGTCGTCTCTTGATATTGTTACGCTATCTTGAATATTACGAAAACCAAGTACTACATTTGTATCTTTACCTAAACTATCCGGCTTATATACATTAATTAATAAATTTTCGGTATCAAATTCAAAAACACATTTATATGCAGGAGCAGCAGTTTGAGTGAAAAATGCATATACATTTTGATCGTCCACATCGAAATTACAAATTTCATTCGGAAGTAATACCTTATCATCATCCAGAGTGATGTTATCTACATATCCGATCTTCCATCCAGGCACATCCGCATGTTTCAGCACAATATGTAGAAAACTTAGGTCTTCATTCTCTGGATTATAAAATTTAATTTGATAAAACTTATTAATATCATGATTTTTTTGGTACATCATTTCATAAGAATCTTCTTCGCCCATGTTAATTTTAAAATTTTTTAGTTTATATTGAGTAAGAGAGATTTCATATGATTCGGCGGTAATATCCTTTGTACATTGTGTTCCGTCATTTGTCTCTGTTGGAGGATCCATAATTTTATACCAGATTCCGTCACAATACAATTCCATCATTTCATCAAGTTCTTCATATCCCTGAGATTCTACGCCATCTACATATTTATCAACTGTGAAAGTTAATTCTGCAGTATTATTAGTTCTTAGCGTAACAGAAACAGTAGAAGTATCAATTCCGCCTAATGCACAAAAGAATCGTTTTCCAGGTTTAGCCAAATAAATGATTGCAGATTCTGTATTTCCATAAATATCATAATTATGAATCATTCTCATGCAAAGGCACCAACCTTTCGTGGTTCTCTATATGAGATTTCAAATGTCGCGTCGCCTGTAAATTCAAATATATTTTCTCCGTAAGCAAGACGAGGCCAATAAATGTCATCTATATCCTCAATCCCTAAATCTTCAAATGAAACAATTGACTTTGTGATGTCATAGATTTTTAAATTTCTACAATCTATATAGAAATCATCACTTTTTAATGCATTGATTTTCATTGTTCTATTATTATCGGTTTTATTCTTTATAGTAATTATCCCATGAGATTTTGGAGAAACTTTAATTGTGGGGTATACATAATCTTCCCAACAATCAGAATTGTTCTGAATAGAATATTCTCTAGTAAGAGTAGAAGAGGAAGTTGTTTTACATAAAATAAGAGGAGTATATCCCCATTGACTATCACAAGTTACTGTGTATGTTAGTTCATATGGAAGAGATGCATGTTCTGTAGATACCTCTGTAATTGTAGCAAAAAATTCGATTTCTTCTGAAAAATAATCGTCTCCAATAAATTTAAGAAGCCTTGGATATTGAGGGGATGTTAACCATGCATTAATGATTCTAATATTATTTGAAGTTAAATAATCAGAATCATTTGGAATAATAATGCCATTTTTTATGTCTGCAGTATAATTCATAGGAAATTTTATAATTCCGTTATCCAAATATGGAGTATATGTCGGATCGTATTTTAAAATTCCATTTTTTAATTCCGGGACAACATTTTTATTTCTACATGGATTGCGCATTACACCCATTTTGAATGAATAATTATCACTATATAATGTTCCGAACTGATTTTCTTTTGGTCGATATTTGTTCTTTTCTCCTAATTGCAAAGAACGATTTACAAGAGTATCATTTTCTTCTATTCTAGTCACAATCAATCCATATTCATCAGAAGTATGACCATTAAATTCAAATTGTAGCATTTTTTCACCTCTTTCATATATTTTAATATTAAAAGAGCTGTCTTAAAGACAGCCCTTTTAAATTAGCGAACTTTTTTCCAGTCACGTTTATTACGTTCAGTAATAATATCACCAATTTGATAAGCAAGTTTCTTAATATCTTGCTCATTATTGATTTTATCAACATTGATTGTAATATTACACTCACTATTCACACTTGTATCATTTGAAGACGATGGTAGAATAGTGGTAATTGGTTTCGCCATTCTAGCATTAAATTCATTCAGAGTAGCAACTGTAGGTTTCAGTTGATCTGTGAATTCTTTTGTCAGAACAGTTTCACCCGGATTTGCACCGATCAGCATAGAATCTCCACGCGGTATTAAAGCTTCTCCGCCGATCATATCAAGTATGCTGGCAGGAATACCTTTCCGTACAACACCACCTTTAGAGAATCCGTAGGATTTATATGCCTTCAGGATTTTATTTTTCAGAGTAGATCCCCAAGAATCATATTTCTTAACACCCGGAGTATTGATCTGAAGAATATCTGCAAGCTGTTGCATTTCTTTTGGTCCGACTTTCTTACCTTTAGCATTAAAATATCCTATCAAAGGACTCACTCCGGCAGGAACGTCTGTTGCACCATCTGGACGATCACTCAGAGAATTTGTCCAGTCCTTCAGATATGCTTTCTTAAATCCCTCAACTGCGGTATATGATTGATCGCTATGGTTTGCGCCGTTTTTATAAGCATATTCCATAGCATCTCTCAGATTATTGCCTGAAGTATCTTTGATTCCAGCTTTGTCTGCATAATCTTTGATCTTTTCATAATGAGAATCAGGCATTACATGAACAGTACAAGTAGCCTTAGCAAGACCACCTCCACCAATAGCAGTAATAATACATTTTCTTGTTTTAGACTCATCACGTGCCATTAAACCGTTCTTATCAAGACCTGAAGACACACCACGAACTGTACCATCAGAAGAAACTTTTGCAATAGATTCATCAGAACTTTTCCACTCAATATCAGAGTGTTCCGGTTTCTTTGGTGACCATGTTGCTTTAAGCTGTTTCTTGATATGACTGTATGTCAGATAAATATCTGTATCACTTAGCTTCAGAGTGTAATCAGTATTAGGTTTAATATTTGTACTTCCGGCAGTCTGAGAAGATCCTGCATTATTCATTGCATTATTAAAGGCATTGTTACCGGCAACTGAACCGCCATAAGGCTTACTGGTGTCAATTTTTGTAACACCTTCCCATGCTTTTGTTGCATTTACAGCAGCAGTATTAAAGTCAGCTGCCTTTGTGATCATTTGACTATAAGTTTGAGAAACTTTCATGCCATACTGATCCATTACGTCGCCCAGATGTTTATAGGTGCTGTCGTAATTTGTTTTTACATTAGAAAGCATGCTACCAATAATAGCTTCTTGGAAAGCTGCATTTTTCTTAACAGCATCAAGAGTATTGTCTAATGCCTTATTTGCCTCATCTGAAAAATTCTCATAGCCGGTATTTTTCATATCGACTTCATGCTGATGCATTGTATCGGCCATATCGTCTTCTGCATCTGCAAGTTCCGCACGTAATTTCTCAAGACGAGCTTTTGAGGCTGCATTTGATGTTCCTTCAAGTGCAGCAATCTGTGCTTTTAATGCATTGATATCTTTAGTTTTCTTCTTTAGAGTTTTGTCATAATCGTAATATTTCTCTTTAGCAGAAAGAGCATCTTTACGTTTTTCAATATTCTCCTGTAACAGATCGTTCTCTTTAGTAACTTGAGTGGTATACATATCAAGAAGATTCTGTTTAAGATCAGCAAGAGTAGCAGACTCTTGTTGCAAACTCTTAAGCATTTCATCGGTTTTAGTCTTATAATATTCTGGACCAATTGCACCATTTTTATACATTTCATCCAGCTTATTTAATCCCTCACGATAATTTGCTATTTTATCCTTAGTGGCGTCAATCTGTTCTTGAACCAATAAAATATTGGTCAAACCGTTTGTAGAGAAGGCTCCATCATCATTATAGAAACTCTCGGTATCGCCAAGTAACTTCTGAGCAGTCTGAAGTTCAGACACAAGATTTGAAAGTTTATTCTGCGCTTCATCAAGAGGTTTAAATCGAAAATCAATTTCTTCCTGAGCTAATTGTTGCATCGCCTCTTTGGATTTAATAATAGAAGCAGTGAGGTTATCGTATTCCTCAATCTTTTTCTGCATCTCTTCATTACTCCAAGCTCCACCGTTGGCTTGATTTGCTGCAATTTCTTCTGCAAGAAGCTGTCTTTTCTCTTCATCAGCGCGAATAATTTTATCATAAGTTTTCAAACGTTCTTCATAATCATTGGCTGAAAGCTGATAATTAATATCATCAGCATTCTTTTTATAACTAAGAGAAGCGTCCTGCTTATCACCAGCTCTTTCCCAACGATCAATTTGCCATTGCTTTAAGTTCTCTCTGGTTTCTTCAAGAGCAGCTTTAGCTTCTTGGATGTGTGTATCAGCCTCAACAATAGACGTGTTCAAATCAGTTAGATTTTTCTTCATTTCCTGATAAGCTTTATCTTTTTTGTTATGACCATTCACATTAAGATAATCTGTCATGCTTTGCTGAACTTTATCTCTTTCTTTTAACATCCAGTCTTTCTGATATTGAGCATAACTTACTTGTTTTTTAAGATCTTTCCAATATACCGAACCGACTTTTTGAGATTTTCCGCTCTTTATACGATTTTCAGCTTTAGCTGCATAATATTCCTCTTTAGCTTTACGCTTACTGATGATCAGATCATAGGAATCGTAAACATTATCAACTTTAGATTTAGCTAAATCAAGTTTCTGAGTTTTCTTATCTCTATATTTTTGAACGGCGTCAAGATACTTGTCGTACCACTGTTTATATGCTTCTACGGCAGCTTTCTGATTTGCATCCAATGTTTCTATATTAATAGTGCCATCTTGAACTTTTTTCTTCAGAGCAGGAGTAAGATATTTGCTTACTTCGCCATTGTTTGCAACTTCTTCGGACTTCCTTTTATAAACAGAGATGCTTTCTTTAGCAGCCTTGATTTCTTTATCTGTATTTTCAAGAGCTTTATTATAATACTTTTGAGCTTTTGTATAATGGCTGTAATCGCTTTCGGCAAGATCTGTATACCTAGAAGTTATACGGTCAAGGCGATCCATAGCAACTTCAACCCAATCCATAGCATTATCATTTAGCTTCTTGATTACATTTTGAAGAGCTTCGCTTACTTTATCAGCCGCGTCACTTGTATCATTACTATTGTTTGATACCGCATCTGTATTATCTTCGATTGCATGTTGAAGACCAGAATTACCGGAGTTACCAGAATTTCCAGATCCGGCAGGTTTAACAGTTGCAGCTCCGCCTTGGAAGTGAAATCCCGGAGTATTACCAGCAGCAGCATAGGCTTTCATAACGCCTGGAGAAGTAACAGTACCACTTGCATAAGCTCTGGCATGTCCTTGAATAGCCCCATGTTTAAGAAGAGCATCAGTTTGAGTAGTAGAGAATATAATGTCGCCCTTTTTCAGGTTCTCTATATGAGCACCGCCAGGAATTAAACTCCAAACACCATCACGAACAATTGATTCAGCGTGACCGTTGATACCCACTTCATTTACAAGAGCTTGCTGATCTTGTTTAATAGCAACATTCGTACCACTTGCATGAGCCGGTGTAATATTTAAAACATTGTAAGCACTTCCAGTAGATTCAGCTTTGAACGTACCACTTGAGAGTTTAACTTCTTTACTCAAACCACCACTTGGTCCACCTGAATTTATCCAATTAACAGTTCCGGTAGCAGTGAATGAAGTTTGAACGGCAGAAATATCATTTCCCCAATGAACAGTACCATGAGAATAATGTTCGGTAGCAGCATAAACATCTACTAAACCTGTCTCATTAGACCATTTTACTTTTCCTTCGCTTTTTTTCTCTTCAGTAAGGTAGGCATCTACTTCGCTATGTTCTGGTTTGAAAGTTACAGTTCCTTGGCCTTGTTGTTCTTTTGTCAATGCTTGGAATTGAGTTTCGTCAATTTTAACCGATATAGCAGGTGTATCACCTGATAAAGATTCAAGACTTGCTTTTAAAGCATCAATTTTAGATTGAGCATCTTCATCATTTAAATCAATTCCTGCAGCAATAGCTAACTGCTTATCGCCATCTTCGCCATTCGCAAGTGCTAACCATTTATCAATATCAGTACTTTGATCCATAAGAACTTGAAGATGAATCTGAGCTTCTCGTTGATCAATCATAGATTGAATTGCATTGTATTCAGGAGAATCAACGTCTAACTTTAATTCTACTTTAGCTTTTTCAAGTTCATCAATTTGAGATTGTAATTCATCTATCGATAATCCGTCAGTATCACTATCAATTTCGAATGAGAGATCAATATCCCCATCTGCTTTCATCTGACGCAATGAAGCCATTCCGTCCTGAGTAGCTTGATCCAATTCATCTATGCCGGAAGTATCAACTTCAGGAGTAACCTTAAGTAATCCCATATCATCCATAACCATGATAAGAGATTCAGCAGCAGCCTGAGCTTCCATTTCAGACATACCCATCTGTTTATAGCTATCAATAAGCGAATCTACAGATTTTTCTGCATTGGCATATCTTTCATTGTCACTATATTGACCGTCAGTATAATCAATATTCATTAATTCCTGAGCGGAATAGTCTTTCAGAGTTTCAAGACTTTGTTTTGCAGCTTCATCTTCGCCATAATAAGCCTGCTGTACTTGATGTAACATTTCAGCATAGTTGTTAGCTTGCTGAATAGAATCATCACCTTCAAAAGTACGAATTCCAATACCTTGGGTGTCTTTGCCGGTTTCAAGGATCTCATTTGCATAATGATCTAAAGCTTCAGGTTCAAGGACGTCGCCATTTGGAAGGATTGGAGTTACAACTACAGTTTTCTTTCCGTCGTCTGTAGAATATCCACTACTAAATACAGTAGCTGTTCCATCACCGACATTTTGATATCCCATGTCTGATAACTCGCTGGCATCAATAACAGGTCTATGTGCAAGATCAACAGAACCTTTATTTTTCTGCATCTCTTTCAGTTCTTCTGACATCTCAGGTTGGACTTTTACTTCGCCTAAAGCCTGTAAAACAGTAAGAAGAGCATTGGCTTGTTCTTGAGTTAAATCAAGCTGATCTGCAAATCCTTGTAGGGCATCCTCGGCGCCACGAATGCCAGCATCTTCAGATTCATAAGCTCCATTACCGAGTTGAATTTGTGCCAGATCTGCTGGATTCTCTTTATTAAGGGTTTGAATAAGATCTTGTAGTTGCTTATAATTATCGCTCTTTTTATCCTGAGCATCTTTGATCTTATTAACCAATTCAACATCAGAATCTGTATAATCTCCAGTGTTACCACTTTCAATTCCTTCGTTAACATCCTGGAAGTGTTTGATTTTTTGCCCTTTAGCCTTCGCTTCATAACCCTGGATCATTTTATTATAAGCAGCTTCATTAACTTCAAATTCAGGTGTTAATTTAATGCCAGCCTTCTTAGCTTGTTCCTGAATTGATTCGATATATTTCTTGCCTAAATCAGAATCTTTATCAATACCATTATCTTTTATGTACTGATTCAATTCGTCAATAGAACCTTTGGCATCCTTGATATCCTGAATCTTACGATCAACAGTACCATCTTTGAAGTCAGATATAGCCTGAGTAATACCAGTTTTTTGTGCAATTAAATTGTCAATAACTGCTTGTTGATCGTCCAGAGCAGACTGATCTGCACCATTGGCCTTCAGTTTTCCCATTTTAATCTGAGCATCAATGAGTTTATCGTCAATCTCTTCAGATTTCAGGGCGCCTTCTTCAAGAGAAGATACAAAATTATTTGTATCGCCGTAATCTTTCAATCTACCAAACATAGATTCGAATGATTCAAGACTCATACCCATCGCATCTGCAGCCTCTTGAGTATCAGTGAAAGAGTACATCCATTGCTGATTTCCATCCTCAAGAGTTTTGTAAGTAGCTAATCCCTTAGCCTCAAGATCGCTTAAAAATCTCTTTGGACCGGAAGCATCATCAGTGTAATAATTCTTAAGTTTGTTGTAGTTCTCAATGAAATTATCAGCATCTTCAAAACCATTCTGAGAGAAATATTTTGCAGCTGCTTTAAACTGAGGGGTACCAACTAAGCCTTTATCATACAGATCTTTTGCGTTATCCAGATAACTCTTAGCTGTAGTATATTCATTGCCTTCAGTAGAAAGATTGTCAGCATTAACCATAGCTTGGAAATCAGAGAATTGTTTTGCCGCCTCCTGATACTGAGCAAAATACTGTGCCTGCAGATTTTTAAGATTTTCTAATCCTTGCTGAGTATAATCTTTGTTACCTGCTGATAACTGATCCTGATAATCCTGAATCCGTTGTGCAAAATCAGAATTCATGAATTCATTTTGCTGTTCCAGATAATCCTTCATTCTTTCTGTGTTGATTTTCAAACCTTTTGCAGTGCGATCGAATACATTATCAACATGAGCATCTTTTAGATCACTGAATTGTGTTCTAAGACTATCCATTGTATCAGATGTGAGTCCTGTTTCTGTCTGCATTTCGCTAATAGCTGATGTAAGAGCAGTAACAGTGTTCTGCATATCAGTTACTGGAAGATTAAATGCTGTTTTTGTCCAATCGGCCTGAGAAGCCTTCATGTTTTCAATAGACATTTGAGAAGCTTGAATCTGATCTTGCCACTGCTTGATCTGTTCGTTATCTTCATCAGAAAGAGGAGATAGACCTTTACTATTTTTCAAGGCATCGATACTATTCTGATATTCCTGAATCTGATTATTAAGATTCTCAATCTGTTTGTCACCATTTTCAATTAAATTGGTGTAGTCTGAAGCAGTAGCTTTCATATTATAAGCAGATTTATTATTCAGTCTTGTCTGCTGATCGGAAGCATCAGTCTGAAGACGAGTTAGTTCTTTTGAGAGATTATCCAGATTTTTAGCTGAAGTATCTAACTGAATCTGTACTTTAGTATCTTCAATTTTGGATTTCCAAGTTTCCCAATCTGCATCAGCCATTGATGGATCGGCAGAAAGTTTTACGATTGCTTGAAGAGCAAGTTCATCATTACCATATAAATCCATAAGTTTGGAGACTGTGAATCCTTGATCTAATGTAATCGGGCCATTATTTTTTCCAGTGAAATTATTAGTCAATAGATTTTTCACTGTTTTCTTATCTAAGTCAAATCCACTCAGATCCATAGTATCCATAATACTCTGAATATATTTATCAGCAGCAGCAAGCTGTTTCGGATCAGTTACATCTTTTACAGAATCTCTGATTTTACCGATAGCATCACTTGCTTTATCAAACGCTAGGTTCTGTAATCCCTGTTGCAGATTATCAGTTTCTGTGGCAAGTTCCGGGAACTGTTGAATAAGGTCAGTAACATCTGAATTCTGGAATGTACCGGATTTGATAGAATCCATTGAAGATTTGATATTTGACATATCTGTCTGGAAATTGTCAGTTATTGTGTCGAGATCAGTTGCTGTATCTTCAGCGGAGTTTTTGAAACGAGAAGCAAAAGTCGTGTCATCAACAATTTCGGTAGATTTTTTAGAATTAAGATAATCTTCCCAATTATCAGAGATATCTTTTTTACCCCATTTCATTTTTTCTGGGTTAAGATTATTATCCTGAAGATAGTCCCAGAATCCTTCAATATCTTCGTCGTTTTTATCTTTAAAGAAGCTATATTTTTTGCCAAAAATATCTTTAAGATTGTCCTTGATGCCTTCAAGATTTTTAGCATCAGGATCAGCTATCGCCATAATTCCATCTGCCAAATCATCCGCATCAATTCCAGCATTGCTCATAGCTTCATCAAGATCTTTAGTTTGACTAATTAAATCCTTAATAGCATCCGTTCCACCAGATTTTCCAGCTTCGATTAATTTATCTTTTAAATTGGAAAACTTACTTAAAGCAAAAATATTATCCATTTTATCTGAAACATAATCAGAAGAATTGGTTAACATAGAATACGCTTTAAATAAATCATTGATGTTGTTTGCAAGATCTTGTGTATTTTTCTTGTCAATCAAATTTCCATCTTCATCATAAAGATCCTGTGCATTACTTGAGATATCTGACATAACATCAGCAAGTTCAGTTTCATATGATGCGATTGTTTTATCTTTCGCTTTTAATTCAGCTTCTTTTCGTTCTGATGACCATTCTTTATTATTAAGAACATCTTTTCTAGCTTGTTTTTCATCCTCAAGCCCACTCATTAATTTCTGAGCATATCCGATATTAGTATCTTGATATACTGGATATGGTGATTTGCCAAAAAGTTCTCCTTGGAAGGTTCGCTTTTCTAAAGCTTTTTTTGCATCAAGAGCCTGCTGTTTCTGGGCTGAAGTAACGGTTCTTTTTTTTAATCCTATTTGTGCATCTAAAATAGAATCCTCATTAAGTAAATTATTTAATTCATTATCTTCAGCGGCAGTACGATTGCTTTTAGCTCTTAATTCATAAACACGTTGTTTATTTGTTTCTTTTTGTGACTGAAGGTTATCAAGATCTGATTTTTCAGTTTTATATTTCTGTACTGATTCTTGTAGATTCTTTTGTGCTGCATTATCAGTGAGTACATTATCCCAAAGCATTTTTCCTGCTTTAATACCTGCCGCACCAATAATAAGAGGAATCATCATTGGAGCAATTGATTTAAATACTGCTGCAATACCTGAACCAACATTTTTTATATTCCCTAATAATCCAAATTTTGAAGAACCAGCAAGATTGTTATTTAGTGCTTCTCCAGCTTCTTCCTTTGTTATTCCGGATGCTGCATAGGCTTTATATAATAACATTTTAGAAGCAGTATTACTAATGGCTCCATCTGAATTAACTTTATTAAGATAACTAGCAGCCTTATTAATATTCCCGAAAGCAGCTAAGGAAGAAATCATGTCACTTTTATTACTAAATGGACTTTGTTTAAATGCATTAAATACATTAGTTAGTTTTCCGATTTTACCTAATGACATTTGCGAGTGTAAAGTGTATAATAATGCATAAAAGGGAGGAAATAATAAATGGCTCTTATTAAATGTCCAGAATGTAGTAAAGAAGTATCAGATAAAGCAAAAACTTGTCCTCATTGCGGATATCCTCTTACTAACAATGAAAAAACAAATACTGTCTTAGTTAATGGTACAAAATATGATATATCAAATATAAAAAAACAATACGATATGATTTCAGAAGAAAATAAACAAAGACTTTATAAAAGAGCATCTTGGCAATATCGTTGTTGTTTAAATCCAGAATTGATAAAAAAGAAAACTCCTGAATTTGGCGGAGATAAAAGTTTCTTCGGCGGAGATATTACTCATGAAATATGTAAAACTTTTAACTGGTGGAAAAAAAATGACAAGATGCATTTGACATATAAATTTTTTGTTGAATGTGTCAACCATGGTTTTGAATATTTTGAATTTAATACTGATAATTATCCGATTCCAATTCCGAAACAATCACCAGCCTACCAAAACGTCGTCCGTTGTCCTCGTTGTGGTTCCACATCAGTCACAACAGAAGAACAAGGTTATGGACTTTTCGGCTGGATTGGTGCTTCTCAAAAGAAGAATCTCTGTCAGAAGTGCGGCCATAAGTGGTGGCCAGGAAGGTGAGGAAATACTATGGATATGCATAATATTGTAAATGGATTTTATGAAAATGTAGAAGAACGTAGACTTCATATGAAACAAGAATTATCTGCTGATATTCAGAATGAAAATACTGCTCCTGTAATCGCTCAAAAACTATATGAGGCATTATGTTCTTATCAAGAATCGTTACCAGACGAAGATGATATGGTTCTTGCGGTAGCTCATTTTGGAGAAACAGTTAATATAATTGTCAACAAAGTCGGCTACATTGGGTACAACCTAATCGTGTTTTACGGAGAGGACAGTTACGGCAAACCGCAGAAACTGATACAACATATAAATCAGTTGGATTTTCTCTTAAGCGCGCAGCCAAAGGAGATTCCAGAAGCCCCAAGACGGCAAATTGGTTTTCAAACTGAATCTGAGACGGAATAATAATGTTATTATTTTTTGTTAAGCTAATCATATAAACACCTACTTTCAGAATGGAGTGCATATGTATACTGAAAATTATAGCCCAGAAGAAATCGAGAGAATAAAAAAGATTATAGAAATCGGTAAATCTCAAAAACAAATCAAACAATCACTCTGGAATGAAGTTAATACTCCAGATGTTTTAAAATTAAAAGAAGAATCAGATATACTACGGAAAGATTATCGGAGTATTAATGAAAAGCTTCGAGAAAAAATTTTCATACATAAT
>OGYY01000370.1_pt1 | contig 46099 bp, 43 predicted proteins | sample 1576671 | NCBI WGS metagenome assembly OGYY01 (sample SAMEA3541593, study PRJEB24748) | human gut metagenome | biome: human gut; feature: human-associated habitat; material: faeces | place: China | collected 2012 | reverse complement strand
CAAAGCTGCGCACGTCCCGCAGGTATTTTTCCACCGTCGCCGCGCTTTTTTCCTCCGATATGAGATACTGGTTAAATGCTGAAAGTTGTTGATTCATCATACAATCCTCCGTAGTTGATTTTAAGATTATTTTCTACGGAATCATTGTACTATATCCTTTTTATGCTTAAAAAAGTCGATAGCAAAAAAGTGTGATCTTCCGCCAGTTACCTTCATGAATCTGCACAGCACCTTCGTAATTATCAATATACAGGGTAATTTCTGGGGGAATGCTTCGTCTTGTGTATTAAAGATTACCACCAGAAATTACCAGTTCTATTCCTCAAAAAATATGCTATTATAAATTTAGAACGTTTGTTCTTTATTGCTTTTTAAGGGATGGAGAGGCGCTATGGATCGCATTATTTTGCACGCGGATATGAACAACTTCTACGCGTCAGTTGAAAGTTTATACCATCCGGAGCTGCGTGGAAAGCCGCTGGCCGTAGCCGGCGATCCGGAGGCCCGGCACGGCATTGTTCTGGCCAAAAACTATCTTGCCAAAGCCTGCGGCGTAACGACCGGAAATCCCCTTTGGCTGGCCAAGCAACGCTGTCCGGACATTGTTTTTGTCCCGCCCCATTATGATTTGTATATACGGTTTTCCCAAATGGCACAGGACATCTATTCCCATTATACCGACCAGGTGGAATCCTTTGGACTGGACGAATGTTGGCTGGACGTATCGGCCTCAACCCATCTGTTCGGCGCCGGGAGGCAAATCGCAGACGAACTTCGGCAGCGCATCAAATTTGAGCTGGGCCTCACCGTTTCGATAGGCGTATCGTTTAACAAAATTTTTGCCAAGCTGGGCAGCGATATGAAAAAACCGGATGCCACCACTATTATTGAGCAGCAGCATTTCATGGAACAGGTCTGGCCGCTGCCGGCCGGCGATTTGCTTTATGTCGGCCGGGCCACCAACAGCAAACTGAGCCGGTATGGAATCCATACCATCGGGGACATTGCCCGCGCGGATATCCGTTTTCTGGAGCGCCTTCTCGGCAAAAATGGAATTATGCTGTGGCTGTTCGCTAACGGCCGCGATACATCACAGGTTGGTGGCTTTGGCTCAAAAGGGATTATAAAAACCATTGGCAACAGCACCACCGCTCCCCGTGACCTTTGCTGCGACGACGATATTAAAATTACGCTATGGGTGCTCTCGGAAGCGGTAGCCGAACGCATGCGGGCCTGCGGTTTTCTCTGCAAATCCGTGCAGATTCATATTCGCGACAAGGATCTGCAGTCGTATGAACGGCAGGGACCGCTTGGCATTCCCTCCTGTACCGCTAAAGATATATTTGACAAAGCATTTGCCCTTTACAGGGAAAACCGCCCGGAAAAGCCGGTGCGCAGCCTGGGCGTGCGCGCCTGTGCCCTGATGGTGCAGGAGGTTCGCCAGCTTTCCCTTTTTGAGGATGAGGCCAAATGTCAGCAACAGGAACAGCTGGAACGTACTGTAGACCGCCTGCGTGAACGCTTCGGCCACTTTTCGCTCCGGCGCGGCATCATGCTGGCCGATCCGGCGCTGGCCGCTCTCGATCCGGTGGCCGACCACGTCATCCACCCGGAAGCCTTTTTAAAAGGCGCCTGAGGGCCGGCATCCTTCTGGCATAAACATTCCGTTTTGACGCAGACTATACGGACGAGGTAAAGGACATGTCAAGAAAAGTATTTGTGGAAATAACGGCGCGTTTTGACCAGGAAGGACATGTGACGCCACTGGTTGTTCACTGGGAGGACGGCAGCCGTTATGAAATTGACCGGGTGCTGGACGTAAGACGGGCCGCCAGCCTAAAGGCGGGCGGCCAGGGGATGCGCTATACCGTAAGGATTAACGGGCACAGCACCTATTTGTTTTACGAAGAACCACGCTGGTTTGTGGAGGGGAAACGCTGATGTGTGGACGCTATACACTCTTTACGTCAGAGGAGTATCGGGACATCCTGCAAATAATCGAGGAGGTCGGCAAACGCTTCCCGGATCAGCCGGTCAAAACCGGCGAAATTTATCCCACCAACCGGGCGCCGGTGTTAGCGCGCTGGAATGCCGAGTTGGCCGCGGAACCCTGCGTATGGGGATTTCCGCAATACCGCCGCAGCGGAGTTCTCATCAACGCGCGCGCGGAGACGGCTTTAGAAAAGCGGACGTTTCAAACAAGCCTGCTTGACAGCCGCTGCGCCGTTCCCACCACCGGCTTTTATGAATGGGATAAGCAGAAGAACAAACGCTGGTTTCGCGCCCAAACCGGAAGCGTTTTGTATCTGGCCGGACTTAAAAAAACCATAGACGGCCAGAGCCGGTTTGTGATTATGACGACCGGAGCCAACGCCTCCGTGGCGAACGTGCACGATCGTATGCCGCTTATTCTTCCGCCGGACCGCTTGTTTCAGTGGGTATCGGATACCGACTGGGCCTTGGCCCATCTCCGCAGCGACATGCCGGCACTGGAGATGTGTATTTGTCCCTAGTATTAAGCGAATCCCCCGGAGCCACAGTGGTTCCGGGGGATTGCTTTACCCTTAACGCAGGCTGCCGTAGGCGCTGTTCAACAGGCGGCCGCTGGTATCGTGGGATAACTCCCACACCCCGACGCCCGCCAGTCCCATGGATTTTGCCAGCGTACCCTTGGCGGCGATGGACGCGGTATCCTCATAGCTGATAAAGGTACCTTTTCCATAAAGGTAAGGAACCTGCGCCGTTTTGTGACGGTACTGTTTATAGGCGGAATTATTCAGATAGGAGCGGCGCACCAGGTCATAGCTGATGGATTTCGCCGATGAAAAGGAACTGTACAGACCGTTGTTTTGACTGCTGACGCCCTGATAAATATACCCGTACAAAGGCATGCCCAACACCAGCTTTCCAGCCGGCACGCCGCTGCTGCGGTAGGCCGACAGGCCATCGTGCACGCTGTTTTTATACTGGGGGGATTGTTCCGTGGGTTTATATAGGGGGGCGTTAAAATCCGCATAACGATCCCAGGGACCGTGCATATCGTATGCCATGACAAAAATATGGTCCACAAGGGCGGCCACTTTCTGCGGCTCGATTTTGGCGAGATAACTGGTGTTGGCCGCTCCCGCAATCGTCAGATAATAGCGGCGGCCGTCCTGTTTTTCCATCGCGTTCAGTTTCTCGCGTATTTTTTGCAGCAACAGCGTAAAATTTTGTTTATCCTGCGGCCGGTTGGTATTGCCGGACAAACCGCCGGAAACCGGGTATTCCCAGTCCAAATCCACCCCGTCAAAACCATGTTCCCGGATCATGTCCACACAGCTCTGGGCGAACGCTTCCCGCCGGCCGGCGGTGGAGGCGACATCCGAAAAATAGGTGGAATAGTCCCATCCCCCGACCGACAGCAGAGCCTTGAGGCCGCTATGCTGTTTTTTCAGGGCCCGGATTGCGGCAAAGTTTTGGCGATCATTCGCCGGATCGGCCAGCACTATGCGGCTGGTGGAGGGATTTATTTTAGCAAAAGCATAATTCAGATGCGTCAACTGGCCCGCCGGAATCTGGGAGGGAGTATATCCTTTGTAGGCCGACCAACCGGTGTAATACCCTACAACCGCTTTCCCTGCCGGCGTAGGCGTCGGCGCGGGCGCCGGTTTCTGCGTCGCCGTGCTGGTAACGGTCGGTCTAACCGGCGCTTTATCCGGAGTCTGCGGCCGCGCGGAGGAGGCGGTCGTACTGCTGCCGGAACCGGACGGACGGGAGGATGTACCCGATACAGACCGGTTTACCGTTGTTGTTGTCAATGACGTTCCGCCGCCGCCTTTTATAAAAGACTGGGACGGGGCTGTATCCGTAACGGCGGCGGACGTCGTAGAGGCGGTGTTTTTGGATTCGGCGGCGGTTGTTTTATGAGACGACGAGGAAACTGTTTTTTCCGGCGCCGGCATAGCATCCGGCCAGGTATGAAGGCCAATAGACAAAATCAAAAAGGCCAGCAAGCTTAAAGTACCGAAACGAATAACAGTAGGTTTCAAGCGGTATTCTCCTTCCGTAAATTTTGTAAGCAGTAAGCTTCTCCATTATAACGGGAGGAACAACCGCCGTACAACACACAATAGTTGGAAACGGAAGCAGTACATGGTTTTTCAGTCTTTATCGCCCGGCCAGTCCGCATAAAAAGGGCTTCTGCCCATCATAAAACCGCGAAATTTTGAATTGTCAGGGCGTTTTTTTCTTACCTGAACTGAAATAACAGCGGCAGGAAATCCACCAATTTATGCGGTTTAAAATCCCATCAACGCAGCCCAACAGCCAATAAAATGCGGGAGAAAGACTGTGCTTTCTCCCGCTTGTTTCTTTTATTGCTTCAAACATCCAGCCGAGCGACATCCTCATAAGTCTCTCGCCGCACCACGACGCGGGATTTTCCCTCGTTCACCATCACCACCGCCGGGGTGGGCAGGCGGTTGTAGTGCATAGCCATGGAATAATTGTACGCACCGGTTGCCAGCACAGCCAGGATATCTCCCCGCTCACAGGCAGGCAGCGGCACGTTTTCCTGGATTAGGTCGCCGCTTTCACAGCAGCGGCCCGCAATGGTGGCGGTCATCGCCGCCGGCTGATCGGCCTTATTGGCAACCAACGCCGTATAGGCCGCCTGATAGAGCGCATAACGGGGATTATCGGTCATGCCGCCGTCGATGCTCACATACGTGCGCACGCCGGGAATGGTCTTTACGTGACCAACAGTATACAGCGTTAGCCCCGCCTCTCCGACAATGGAGCGGCCCGGCTCGATTATCATATAGGGGAACGGGAAATCCAGCTCCGCCGCTTTTTTCTGCGCCGCAGCCGCCACCAGCCGCATATACTCCCCATTGCCGAGAGGCTGGTCCTCCTCCGTATAGCGGATACCAAAGCCGCCGCCGACGTTCAGTTCGGTCAAGGTCAGGCCGGTTTCCCGGCGGACGTCGCTCATAAAGGTCAGCAGCACCTCGGCCGCGTGGATAAAGGGCTGCTCATCGAATATTTGGGAGCCGATGTGGCAGTGAATACCCTTGAGCTCGATCCCCGGCAGGGCGGCCGCCAGCCGCACCGCCTCCATTGCATCCCCGTTTTCCAGCGTAAAGCCGAATTTGGAGTCGATCTGTCCGGTACGGATAAAGCTGTGGGTATGCGCGTCGATACCCGGTGTGATCCTCAGGTATACCGCGGCGGTTTGCCCCCGCTCCCACGCCATGGCTGAGAGACGGAGCAGCTCCTCATGGTTGTCGGCCACGACCCGACCCACGCCGTAATCCAGCGCCATACGCAGCTCCTCGTCGCTTTTATTGTTGCCATGAAAATAAATCCGCTCTGCCGGAAACTCCACCTGCATGGCCGTATACAGCTCGCCGCCGGATACCACGTCGATACCGCAGCCCACCTGCTTGACAAGGCGATACATCTCTTTAAACGCGCACGCTTTACTGGCATACGCCACCATGCCGCCCTGCGGATAGCAGGATTCGATGGTCTGTTTAAAGTCCCGCAGCGCCCGCAGGATGGTCATTTCGTCCATCACATACAGAGGGGTGCCGTAAGCGGCAGCCAATTCCACCGTGTCGCAGCCGCCAATGGTCAGATGCCCGTCGGCATTGACCGCCGTATTGTTCATTACAGCCATTTTTCAGTCCTCCTTGTCTTCGGTTACAGATACGAGTATATCCCGCAGGATGTCGGCTCCTTCCCCGGTAACGGCGGAAAACGGAACCATCTGCACCCCTTCATATTCAGCCAACTCCTGCTTCAGCGCCTCCCACCGGGCGGCGCGCTGCGTCTTGTTCAGCTTGTCCGCTTTGGTGAGGACAATGACAAAGGGGATTTCGCTTTGGATCATATAATCGATCATCAAATGGTCGTCTGCGGTCGGCGGATGGCGCATGTCCACCAGCTGCAGCGTCAGACGGAGGTCGCGGTCGGCCTCAAAGTAGCCCTCGATCAGGGTCTTCCACCGCTTCTTTTCGGCCTGCGAGACTTTGGCATAGCCATAGCCCGGCAAATCGACGAGGCGCAGGGTATCCAGTCGGTAAAAATTGATGGTCGCCGTTTTGCCCGGCGTGGCGCTGGTGCGGGCCAACGCTTTGCGGTTCAGCAGTTTATTGATGAGCGAAGATTTCCCCACGTTGGAACGTCCGGAAAAGGCAATTTCCGGAAGATCGGACGGCAGCAGCTGGCTTTTCAGCGCGGCGGCCGCTTCAAAAGTCGCCGTTTCTATTTTCATAGCCTTCTCCTCTTTACTGCCGCACGCCGATTGGGCGGTCGGGTGTGAGCGGGATCGCCGAGGCCGGCAGGCGCTCCGTTTTGCGTTCCGCCTCCTTGCCCGATTCGAGTTCCGGCAGCAGGGCGGTTTCCATCACGGCATCCAGATGGGAAGCGGTGATAAAACGAACATGTTCCTTCACCACATGATCCACTTCGGCCAGATCGGCCTCGTTATCCTGCGGGATAATAACGGTTTTCATGTGATGCGTATAGGCCGCCATGCTCTTTTCCCGCAGGCCGCCAATGGGCAGCACCCGCCCCCGCAACGAAATCTCCCCGGTCATGGCAAGATCGTGCCGTACCGGACGGCCGGTCAGCGCCGACACCAGCGCCGTGGCCATCGTCACACCGGCGGAGGGGCCGTCCTTGGGCACCGCTCCCTCCGGCACGTGGATGTGGATATCCTTTGTTTTATAAAAATCAGGCGCAATATGCCAGTGGTGCACGCGGGAGCGGACATAACTGACGGCGGTGCGCGCCGACTCCTTCATCACGTCTCCCAGTGAGCCGGTCAGCTCAATTTTGCCGGTACCGTCCAGCACCGCCACCTCGACAGGCATGGTCTCTCCCCCGACCGACGTCCAGGCCAGACCGTTGACCACGCCCACCTCGTCTTGCCGGGAATCCGCGTCCGGCTTATAGCGGCGCGGCCCCAGGAAGTCTTCCAGGCGGGTGACCGATACGCTTTTCTTCTCGCCGGAAACGAGGATTTTCGCCGCTTTGCGACAGATTTTCGCCAGCGACCGTTCCAGGTTACGCACACCCGCCTCCCGAACATAGCCGTCGATGATCTCCCGCATTATGTCGTCGCTGATCCGCAGCTTACGGCGATTGAGACCGTGCTTTTTAAGCTGCTTGGGCAGCAGGTGCTCTTTGGCGATATGGAACTTTTCCTCCGCGGTATAGCTGGGTAGATGGAGGATATCCATACGGTCATACAGCGGCGCGGGGATGTCCTCCACCGTGTTGGCGGTGGTAAGGAACAGCACCTGCGACAGGTCAAAGGGTACTTCTATGTAATGATCCACAAAAGCCGTATTTTGTTCGCCGTCCAGCACCTCGAGCATAGCAGAAGCCGGGTCACCTCGAAAATCATGGCTCATTTTATCAATTTCATCCAGCAGCACCACCGGATTGGACACCCCCGCCTGCGTGAGGGCGTTGATAATACGCCCCGGCATGGCGCCAATATAGGTTTTGCGATGGCCGCGGATGTCGGCCTCGTCCCGAACGCCGCCGAGCGATACCCGCACATAAGGGCGACCCATCGCCCGTGCGATGGATTTGGCCACCGACGTTTTTCCCACACCGGGAGGGCCGGCCAGACAGACGACCTGTCCCTTGCTGTCCGGCGCGAGCTGGCGGACGGCCAGCATCTCAATGATACGGTCTTTTACTTTTTCAAGGCCATAATGGTCCTCGTCCAGGATTCTGCGGGCTTTGCCGATATCCGTCTGCTCGTCGGCTTTTCGCCCCCAAGGCAAATCCAGGCAGGTATCGAGATACTGCCGCACAACCGTGGCCTCATGGGAACCGGCCGGCATTTTCGCCAGCTTATCACATTCTTTGAACAGCTTGTTCCGGCTCTCGTCCGCCATTTGAAGGTTGGTTATCCGTTTCCGGTATTCATCCGCTTCTTCCAGCGGATTATCCTCCTCCCCCAGCTCTTCCGCGATAACCTGCATCTGTTCGCGCAGGTAATAATCCCTCTGGTTCTGCTCCATTTGTTTATCGACGCGGCGGTGGATATCCTGTTCCAGCCGAAGAATGTTGATTTCCCGGCTGATCAGTCCCAGCAGCGCCTCCGTTCTTTCACGAACATCCAGTATTTCCAGCAGCCGCTGCTGCTCATCCGCATCCAGCTTCATATGTGTGGCCATATAATCGGAAATAGCGCCCGCATCCTGGGATTCCCGCACTTTCTGCACCATCTCCGGCACCACCTGCGATGCCAGTTCCGCATATTTGGTAAAATAATTGTCGCATTCACGCAGCAGTGCCAGCTCTTCCAGCGCATTGGGCATGCGGATCTCCACATCCTCCTTGACAGAGGCAATGTAGACGTCATCCTGAAGCTCCACCTCTTCGATGTGCGCCCTGTACAGCCCTTCCACCATGATACGCAGGCTCTCGTTGGGCAGGCGCAGTACCTGCCGGATTTTGGCGACTACGCCGTGCTTGTACATATCCTTCGGCGCAGGGTCATCCAGCTGAACATCTCGCTGAGCCACAAGAAAAATAGTCTGCTCATGCTCCATCGCTTCGTTCAGCGCCGCGATGGACTTGGGGCGCGCCACATCGAAATGCAGCATGATCTTGGGAAAAGCCACCAGCCCGCGCAGAGCCAGCAGCGGCAGGCTGTTCACCCGCGCCACCCGTTTGTGTATAGACATATGTGTTCCTCTTTCTGTTGGTTTGGAAATGACGGCCTGTCCGCCTGTGTAACAAAAATCAGTCAGGCGTCCTCTGCCGCCATTGGCATCCGACGTCTGACTGATCGTGATTTTAAGCCGTTACCTTCCGGTTGGTGTTCTTTTTCACCGGCGGTTTCAGGCGGGCCGCTTTCCGCTGCGGATCAATCACCAGCTCCGGCTTGGCACCGGTTTCCACACAGGGACGGTCGATCACCACTTTGGCAATGGTCGGGTCGGAGGGGATTTCAAACATAAGCTCGGTCAACAGCTCCTCCATTACCGCCCGCAGCCCGCGGGCACCCGTATTTCTCTTAAGGGTTTTTTCCGCAACCGCACGCAGGGCCTCATCGGTGAATTCCAGTGTCACATTGTCGAGCTCGAACAGCTGCACATATTGTTTGAGCAGCGCGTTTTTCGGTTCGCTGAGAATTTTCACAAGTGCTTCGGTATCCAACGCCTCCAGCGTGGTGATCACCGGCATGCGCCCCACCAGCTCGGGGATTAGCCCAAACCGGATCAGGTCCTGCGGAATCACCTGCTGAAGCAGCCGGCTGCGCTCGATATCCTTTTTAGACTTGACCTCGTTGCCAAAGCCCAGAGAACCGCTGCCCAGCCGTTTTTCCACAATGTCCTCGATTCCGTCGAACGCGCCGCCGAGAATAAACAGAATACCCGATGTATCGATCTGGATAAACTCCTGCTGCGGATGCTTGCGCCCACCGGAAGGCGGCACATTGGCCACGGTTCCTTCCAGAATTTTCAACAGCGCCTGCTGCACACCCTCCCCACTGACGTCGCGGGTGATAGAGGGATTTTCGCTGCGGCGGCTGATCTTATCGATTTCATCAATATAAATAATGCCGTGTTCAGCGCGGGCCACGTCGTAATCGGCGGCCTGAATCAGGCGCAGTAAAATGTTTTCCACATCCTCGCCCACATAACCGGCTTCGGTCAGCGTGGTGGCGTCGGTCACCGCGAAAGGTACATCGAGCGCCCAGGCCAGCGTCTGCGCCAGCGCGGTTTTGCCCACGCCGGTGGGCCCGAGCATCAGCACGTTGCTTTTTCCCAGCTCCGCATCGCCCGTATGGCCGTAATACATACGTTTATAATGGTTGTATACCGCCACCGCCAGCGCAACTTTAGCTTTATCCTGGCCAATCACGTACTCGTCCAGCGTTGTTTTAATATCCCGCGGGACAGGCAGCTGCCCGGTAAGAGCCGGTTTGGACTGCCGCTTTCCGGCAGGCTGCTCCTCGTCCGCCAGCATCGCCTGACACAACTGGACGCACTCGTTGCAGATATAGACACCGGGGCCCGCCACCATACGGGATACTTCATCCTGCGTTTTACCGCAGAAAGAGCAGGTTATGGTTCGTTTGGTCTCGTCGTTTTTGGGCATTCTAACCGGTTCTCCTTATCGTAAAATTAGCGATGGGTCACAACTTTATCAATGAGGCCGTACTCTTTGGCCTGTTCCGCCGTCATATAATTGTCCCGCTCGGTGTCCCGCTCGATCACGTCGAGGGGTTGGCCGGTCATTTCGGACATGAGGCGGTTCATGCGGCCGCGGATAAACAGGATATGATCGGCCTGGATTTTGATATCGCTCGCCTGGCCCTTGGCGCCACCGAGCGGCTGGTGAATCATGATTTCACTGTTGGGCAGCGCCAGCCGCTTGCCTTTGGCGCCCGCAGTCAGCAGGAAAGAGCCCATGCTCGCGGCCATGCCGATGCAGATGGTGGACACGTCACACTTGATAAACTGCATGGTGTCGTAAATCGCCATGCCGGCGGAAATCGATCCGCCCGGGCTGTTAATATACAAATGGATATCCTTGTCGGGATCCTGGCCTTCCAGATAAATCAGCTGCGCCACCACCAGTGACGCGGTAGCGTCGTTGACCTCGTCGCACAGCATGATGATCCGGTCGTTCAGCAGACGCGAAAAAATATCGTAGCTGCGTTCTCCCCAGTTGGTCTGTTCTACCACATAGGGCACCAAGCTCATTTTTTCCATACGTATCCCCCGTTCTTTCACTAGAAACTGGAAATCCGGCCCTTTCGCGGCTATGCCGGAGGAAACCGGACCCCCGCGTAAATGGCTTTACGCTATCGCATTCCATCAGCGTGCTTTCAGTATAGACCGTTTATGATTGGTTTAATCGCGGCTTCGCAGGATTATGCGGAAACCGCGTTTTCCTTGACGATATCCAGCGCCTTGCCAACCGCCAGGTCACGTTTCATGTCCTTTTCGCTGAGGACGGCTTTGACCTTCTCAACGTCCATATCATACATTTTGGCAAACTTATCGTATTCGGCTTCCATATCCTCATCGGACACTTCTACCGCTTCGGTATCGGCAATCTTCTCCAGCGCCAGGCGCACTTTCACCTGTTTCTCCGCCTGTTCCTTGAAGCCGTCGCGGAAAGCACCCATTTCCATACCGGTATACTGCAGGTACGTATTCAGGTCAAGGCCCTGCGATTGCAGACGATAACCAAAATCCTGAACGCAGTCATCGATACGGCGGTCAAACATGGCCTGCGGGATATCGGCCTTCAGGCCGTCGGCCAGCTGATCCAGCAGGGCGTTTTCAAACGCGCTGTCGGCTTCCTTCTGGCGATGCTCCTCGAGATGCTTGCGCGTATCCGCCTTGAGTTCGTCCAGCGTGTCAAACTCGCTGACGTCTTTAACAAACTCGTCGTTGATTTCCGGCAGTTCTTTTTTCTTGATTTCGTGCAGCTTGCATTTGAACACCGCCGGTTTGCCCTTCAGCTCTTCCGCGTGGTAGTCCTCCGGGAACGTCACGTTCACATCGAACTCCTCGTCGGTGGATTTACCGACGATCTGCTCCTCAAAGCCGGGGATAAACTGGCCGGAGCCCAGCACCAGCGTATGGTTCTCGCCTTTGCCGCCTTCAAACGCCTCGCCGTCCAGGAATCCTTCAAAATCAAAGGTGACGGTATCGCCGTCTTCCGCCGCGCGGTCTTCCACCGTCACCAGGCGCGCATTACGCTCCTGCAGCTTGGTGATTTCCGCGTCGACATCCGCATCAGTGACCTCTACAACCGTTTTGTCCGCCTTGAGGCCCTTGTACTCGCCGACCTCCACCTCGGGTTTCACGGTGATGACCGCTTTAAAAACAAGGCCTTCCGCCCCGACGCTGACGACATCGAGATCAATTTTGTCTTCGACATACTCATAGCCGGAGGCGACAATCGCCTCGTCCAAAGCCGACGGATACACGTCGTTCATGGCGTCCTCATAGAAAACGCCCGACCCGTACATTTTTTCCACCAGATGGCGGGGCGCCTTGCCCTTGCGGAAGCCCGGCACCGCCATTTTACCAATGTTTTTCTTATACGCGCGGTTAACAGCCGCTTCGAAAGCCGCCGCATCGACTTCGACTTCCAGCTCCACCCGATTGGGGGTTTCGGTTTTGGTCGCGTTTTTTAAACTCATTTTTACATCCTCCCATGTACCTTCACAAATTAAATCAGATTATAACACACTATAGCGTAAAGCGCCATAGTTTTTTTGAACGATTTGTTAATTATAGGTCCCTGTCTGTCGCATTTCCCCTACTTTTGTCGCCGCTGTCAGAAAACGCGGCAGGGAACGAACGACAGCGCGTCCGCCGAGATCAGTTTGAGCTCGACGCCCTGATAGACCCCATTGAACGCTTTACGGATACCCGCCCCGTGGATATGGCCGTAATAGCAGCGGGCAATGCCTTCCTCGTGCAGAGCCTGCATCATTTCCGCGCACACGCTGTCACCGAACACCGGCGGATAATGCAGGAATCCCACCAGGGGCAGATCGTAGGTCCGCGCCGCTTCGGCCGACATCCGCAGCCGGCCGATTTCCCGAGTCAGCACCCGCTTGTCGGCATCGGCCTCCGCGTCATAAAACCAACCGCGGGTGCCGCACACTGCCCAGGTATCCTCTACCGCGGCGGCGTCGTTGTGCAGGATGCGCAGAGTGTCAAAGTGGTTTTCCTCAAAAAAAACATCCATTTTCCGGCGGGTCGTCCACCAGTAATCGTGATTGCCCTTGATGAGCAGCTTTTTACCCGGCAGACTTTGAAGGAAATCAAAGTCTGCCGCGGCTTCTTGCAGGGTCATCCCCCAGGAGATATCCCCCGCGACAACCACTGTGTCCTCCAGTTCCACCACCGCCCGCCAGTTGCGTTCCAGGCGGTCCACATAATTATCCCAGCCTTTAAAGCTGTCCATGGGCTTGTCGGTTCCCAGCGAGAGGTGCAGATCGCCGATGGTATACAGCGCCATGCCGGTTATTCCCCAATGCCCAGCATACCATACACCACGCTGCGCATATTGTCGCGGTCGCAGACGCCGTCAAACCGTGGCGTTTTGCCCTTCAGCCCGGCCAGAGGCGGCGGCACGGGACAGCCGGTCATCACCTGCAGACTGTCCACCTTGTCAAATTCGTCGCCGGACTCGTCTCCGCCCAGCGCCTCGAGCACGCTGGCCGAGAATTTGTAGGGGTTCGCCGTGGACGCGATAACCGTTGGGGTGGTATCTCCCGTTTCACGGCGGTAATGATCATACACATGCACCGCCACCGCTGTGTGCGGATCACACAGGTAGCCGTATTTTTCAAACGTGTCCGCAATGGTGTGGGCCGCCTGCGTATCGGTGCAGCAGCCGCCTGCGAACAGGCCTTGCATCGCCTCCCTCACCGTATCCGACACGGTGTACCGGCCGGCGCGGCCCAGTTCCTCCATCAGCCGGCGGATTTCGCCGTCGTCGCCACCCGACAGGTCGTAAAGCAGACGTTCCAGGTTGGAGGAAATCAGGATATCCATCGAGGGGGAGGTGGTGGTGTAGAAATCGCGGTTGCGGTCATAGGTGCCGGTCTGGATAAAATCGGTCAGCACCTTGTTGCGATTGGACGCGCAGATCAGCCGCGCAATGGGCAGGCCCATCTTTTTGGCATAATAGGCGGCCAGGATGTTGCCGAAGTTGCCGGTGGGAACCGCCACGTTGATGCTATCGCCCATGGCAATCTTGCCGGCGTTCAGCAGGTCGCAGTAGGCCGAGACATAATAGACAATCTGCGGCACCAGCCGTCCCCAGTTGATGGAATTGGCGCTGGAGAACATCATGCCGTGCTCCGCCAATTCGGCCGCGATGGCCGGGTCGGTGAAAATCGCCTTGACGCCGGTTTGCGCGTCGTCAAAATTGCCCCGGATCGCGCAGACGTTCACATTCTCCCCTTCCTGCGTGGTCATCTGCAATTTCTGCATGGGACTGACCCCGTCCTCCGGATAGAACACGAGAATTCTTGTGTAGGGCGCGTCGCGGAAGCCCTCCAGTGCGGCCTTGCCGGTATCGCCCGAAGTGGCGACCAGAATCACAATGTCTTTACCGGCCGCGGTTTTCCCCGCCGACACCCGCATCAGGTGGGGCAGGATTTGCAGAGCCATATCCTTGAACGCGCAGGTCGGCCCATGCCACAGCTCCAGGATATGCACGCCCTCCTCCAACTCATGGAGCGGCGCGATCGCCGGGGAGCGGAATCGCTCCGCCGAATAGGCGGCGCCGGTGCAGGCCGCCACCTCTTCCGGAGTGAAATCCGATAGAAATTTGGAAAGGATGGCCGTCGCGCGCTGCGCATACGGCTGCTTGCAGAGGGCTGCCAGTTCTTCCGGAGTAATCGTGGGCAGGCTTTCCGGAACAAACAGGCCGCCTTCGCGGGAAATGCCCTGGGCGATCGCCTGCGCCGCCGAAACGCGGACGCGGCTGTCGCGGGTACTGTTATACTGCATGTGTTTTGTCACGCCTTTCGATTCGAATCCACGCTTTATATTACCTTATTGATACAGCCTTGTCAAAGCCTGTAAACAGCCGTGAGAAAAAATCGTAGCAATTGCTGAAAAACAGACGTTCAAGACAGCTTTCATCGTAGTTTTTGCGGTACAAATAGTCATACAGGCCGGCCATCATGTCGATTCCGTGCCAAGCGGGCGGCAGGTCGGTACCGTCAAAATCACAGCCAAAGGCAACCGTATGCTCCCCTCCCAGGGACAGATAATGGTCGAGATGCCGTTCGATCCGTTCAAAGGACTGCTCCCCCAACTGGGCTTCGCACACATTGAGGCCCACCAGTCCGCCCCGGTCACGAATCGTTACAAACTGCGCGTCGGACAGGTTGCGTTCGTGGCCACAGACCGCGCGGGATACGGAATGGCTGGCGATAAACGGGTACTGTGCCAGCGACGCTACATCCCAGAAGCCTGCCTCGTTGAGATGGGAGACATCCGGAACGATCCCCTGCTGCTCCATCAGGCGGACCGCTTCTTTGCCGAAGGGCTTTAACCGGCCATCCGGCCCGCAGCCGCAGCCGTACCCGCATTCGTTTTCGCCGTTCCACGTTAAAGTAATGATTCGCACGCCCAGCCGAGCCGCATCCGCAATATGCCGCGCGTCGCCCGCCAGGGCTGCCGCCCCCTCCAGCGCCAGGATGCCGCCGCACCGATGCTGTTCGACGGCGGCAGCCATATCCCCGGTATCCTGTATAATACGCATTTGCTCCGGATGCGCGGCCGCCTGGTCGCGTGCGAACCGAAGCGTTTCCTCCGCCTGCCGCCAAGCGGCTTCCCCGCGCAGGGTATCCGGGGTCCAGACGGCGAACACCTGCAGCCAGCTATCATAGCGCAGGCCCCGCTCCCAGTCGATGTGCAGGGAGTTGCGGTCGAGCGGCTGCCCCTGTTGACAGCAAGAATACAAGGTATCGCAGTGCAGGTCAAAAAGCCGCATCGAGATCCCCCGCTTCATAGGCGTTCAGAATGTGGTTGATTTCCAGGGCCGCCATTATATCTTCTTTTTTAGTCACGACCTCCACTACATCGAATCGTGGCTGACGTCTGTCCGGGTGCTCTTTGAGAAATACCGACGCCGTGCGAATCACTTTTTTCTGTTTTGTCATGGTAACCGCCTCCCGTGGAGCATAGATTGCGCCCGCACTGCGGGTTTTAACCTCCACGAAGGCAATATATTGCCGATCTCCGGCAATTATGTCTATCTCGCCCAGTCGGCAGCGGTAGTTGGCCGCTATAATCTGATAGCCTTTGTCCCGTAAAAAACGGGCGGCCAGCATTTCGCCGGCAGCGCCCTTCGATATGTCCGCCATATAGTGGCCCATCCTTTCGCAGAAACTGGCCGGTCACGCTCCGTCAAGACGGATGGTAACCGGAAAGATCGGATTTCAGGGTGTAAAAGTCATCTCAACGCTGATTCTTCACCCAGCCACTTTTTTAAGAAGCTGCGCCGGTGGATGGGCGTCAGTCCCTGTTCCCGCAGCGCCTCATAATGCGCTTTGGTACCGTAGCCTTTGTGCTGCGCAAAACCATAGCCGGGATAGAGCCTGTCCTGCTCCATCATATAGCGGTCCCGCGTTACCTTGGCAAGAATTGACGCGGCGGCAACCGCAGCGGATCGGCCGTCCCCTTTTACAATCGTCCGCACGGGTATCGACAGTCCCGGCGGCGTCTGATTGCCGTCGATCAGCAGCAGATCCGCCCGAACGGTCAATCCCTCCACCGCCCGGCGCATCGCCAGAAAAGTCGCCTGCAGAATATTGACCGCCTCGATCTCCTCCACCGCGGCGCTGGCCACGCAATAAGCCAGGGCGGTATGCGTGATATCTTCATACAGCTGATCCCGTTTGGCCGGAGTCAGCTTTTTGGAATCGTTAAGACCGGCGATATCCGCGTCCGGCGGCAGAATGACGGCGGCGGCCGTCACCGGGCCGGCCAGAGGCCCCCGCCCCGCCTCATCCACGCCACACAAGATGGGAAAACCCTCCGCGCGGATTTCCGCGTCAAATTCCGCTAACATGCTCCATCCCCATCCCTGTGCGCCGGCCATTCCAGCGTAATACGGCCCAGCTTGCCGCCGCGGTATTCATCCAGCAGCATGATAGCGGCCCTTTCGGTGTTGACTTCTCCGCCGGAAACCAGCATGCCCCGCCGGCGGCCGATCGCCTGCAACAGCTCCCATCCATCCTGCGTGAACGCTTCCTCCGGCAATTTATAGCGCTCGGCCAAGCGGTCGCGGTAATCCCGCTCGAGAATGCCCAGCAAGGCGCAGGCCAGCTCTTCCGCATCGAGAACCTGGTCTTTGATCGCGCCGGTAAACGCCAGATGAATCGCCGTGGCCTGATCCTCGAATTTGGGCCATAGCACGCCCGGCGTATCCAGCAGGTGCACACCGCCGTCAATAACAAACCACTGGTTTTGGCGGGTTACGCCGGGACGGTCTTCCACTTTGGCCTTACCGCCCCGCGTCATCCGGTTGATGAAAGAGGATTTTCCCACGTTGGGTATCCCGGCCACCAGCGCGCGGATCGGGCGGGTGCCCATCCCCTTCTGCTCCCACAGGGCCAGCTTGTCCGCCAGCACCTCCCGCAGCAGCGGAACAAACCCGGCAATTCCCTGCCCGGTTTTGCAGTCCACGGCCAGCGCCGGCAGCCCCTGCTTCCGGAAAGCCGAAACCCACAGGCGGGTAGCGCGTTCATCGGCCAGATCGCTTTTGGTCAGGACCAGTACCCGCGGCTTTCCCGCCGTGAGCGCATCCATTTCCGGATTGCGACTGGCGACAGGCGCGCGGGCGTCCGCCAGTTCCACCACCAGATCGATCTGGGGCAGAACCTCTTTGATTTTACGGCGTGTCCGGGCCATATGGCCCGGAAACCACTGAATCGGTTTTGACTGCTCCATAGTGTCCCCCTCAGAGGCTGCCGATAGCGTTAAACGGCCACAAACGGTAGACCGCCTTGCCCACAATATCCTCCGCTTTGATAAATCCGATGTCGGCGGAGCGGCTGTCATGTGAATTGCCCCGGTTGTCCCCCATAACGAAGACGCAGTCTTCCGGCACGGTCATGGCCTGAACAAAATCCTTTTGGGGTGTCAACCCACCCTTGATATAGGGCTCGGAAAGGGTTTTGTTATCCACAAGAACCCGGCCGTCGACCGTGATTTCCACTTTTTGGCCGGCCAGGGCTACCACCCGTTTGATCAGGGGCTGCTGGGTGTACCGATTGATTACCACAATGTCCCCCTGCGCGGGCTCATACCCATAAGCCCCCGTCAGGATAATGCGGTCGCCGTTTAACAGCGTATCCTGCATGGAATCGCCGTCCACGCCCACGATGCGAAACACAAAGGTGAACAGGATCACTATAAAAATCAACGAAAAAATAGCCGTGCCGGCCCAGTCGTAAATATCATAAGCCCGACGCACCGATTTCGCCTGTTTTTTGGCTTCCGTTTCCATAACTGTATCCATGGCCGTCTACTCCGTTCCAGATAAAATATACAAAACAGTATACCACAGTTATCTGTAAATGAAAAGAAAAAGGAACGAAATAATTCGTTCCTTTTTCCAAACAGACCGATTACAGCTTTTCTTTAACCTTGGCCGCCTTGCCCACGCGATCGCGCAGATAATAGAGCTTGCTGCGGCGGACTTTACCCTTGCGGACAACTTTGACGGCTGCCACGTTGGGGGAATGCAGCGGGAACACGCGCTCCACGCCAACGCCGTAGGATACCCGGCGAACGGTAAAGGTTTCGGCAACGCCGCTGCCCTTTTTGGCGATAACGGTGCCTTCAAAGGCCTGAATACGCTCGCGGTCACCCTCGCGGATTTTCACATCCACGCGGACGGTGTCGCCGACAGCGAATTCCGGAGCCGTTTCCTTGATGCTGCCCTGTGCAATTTGTTTCAATGCGTCCATGACTGATCCTCCCTGATTTTTCAGGCATTCTTACCGCCGGGCGGCAGAGGACTGCCCGCTTTAATGTCTTGCCGTAGCTTGGCATTAACTCCCGTGTCCGGTCGAAACCAACCCACCACGGATACCAAATACCGATATATTTTATCACAGCGTTTTCTAAAATGCAAGCTTTTTTTCCAGTTTATTCAAAAGGCGCGCCGTCTTTTGCCAACAGGTCCAGCCGGAGCACTCGACAGGTGACAGATTCCATGCCCGGCTGTTTACGCAGCGCCTGCAAAAGCAGGGTTGGATTGATGTTCTGCGATCCGCTGCTGGGCAGGGTTATCTCCATGCAGGCGCCCTCCGCCGTGTCGCTCAGGCGGATGTCGTAAAGCAGCGGCCGGATATCGATTTCTTTCAGTTCCTTCTTTTTGGTGCGCTTTTCCACCAGAAGGGCCGGCTGCGACAGCAGCTCCTCCAGCGCTTTCCGGGGACAGGAAAAGGTAAGGCGGTACCGCGCCGCTTCCAGCTCCCCCGGCTTCATACGCGCCTCGCCGGCCTGTACCACCCGCAGGCCCTCCGGCATAACCGCGTTCAGCCGGTCTGCCAGTTCGTCCATGGGCATGTCTTCCTCCAGACGGAAATCCATGCTTTCCCGCAGCCCTTCAAACCCCAGCGACAGGGGCGCGGCAAACGTGATATAGGGATGCCGGTTAAAGCCTTCCGTGTACCATAAAGGGATCGCGGCGCGGCGCAGGGCGCGCGTCATGGTACGGTTTAAGTCCAAATGGGAAATGTATTTGGCCCGGCCGGTCTTTTCAAAGCGGACTCTAACGGTTTTCAACGCAGATTCCTCCTTTCCAGCAGGAAGCGCCGCAGCCGGAGCATTGCTGCCGGCAGTTGGGCGTGGTCACACTCTCGTGCGCCTTTTGGTTCTCCCGGATCAGGAATGGCTTGGTCACACCGTAATCGAGATGGTCCCACGGAAAGATTTCATCATAGGACCGGCGGCGGTTCGCGTAAAAGGCGGGGTCTAGTCCCAAGTCGGCAAAGACCTGCATCCAGGTATCAAACTGAAAATGCTCGCCCCAAGCGTCTAAATTGCAGCCCCGCCGGTGCGCTTCCAGCAGCACGGCTCCCAGACGCCGATCGCCCCGTGCCAGCACCGCTTCGAGGAAGCTGGTTTTGGCGTCGTGCCAGCTCAGACTGATTTTTTTCGTCGTCACCGATTCGACCAGGTGCTGCTGCTTTTCCCGCAGCTGTTCCATGGTATCCTGCGGTTCCCATTGGAAGGGCGTAAAGGGTTTGGGCACAAAGCAGGAGGCGCTGACCGATACCGTGACCCCCTTCCCCTTGGGCTTGTCCGGGTTTTGATAAAACATATTGACGATTTTCTGCCCAAGGGAGGCGATCAGCCAACAGATGTTGTTGCAAGAATCTTCAAAGAGGCTGGAATCGAAAAATAATAAATCCTTTGCGGGAGGTATGTGATGAAAGAATTAGTTGAAGTAATTGCAAAATCTCTTGTTGAACATCCGGATGAGGTGGTTGTCACCGAAAACGAAAAAGAAGATGCAGTTATCATCGAACTGAAAGTAGGGCCTTCCGATATGGGTAAGGTCATTGGAAGACAGGGACGAATTGCAAAAGCAATCCGTACTGTAGTTAAAGCGGCTTCTTCAAAGAGCAGCAAAAAGGTGATTGTAGATATTCTGCAATAATAACGAAACGGAGCTGTGGAGACATAGCTCCTTTTTTAAAGGGAGTTTTTTATGGAAGATTTATTAAAAGTTGGCGTGATCACCACGACACACGGTGTACGTGGCGAAGTCAAAGTTTACCCTACCACAGATGAACCGGAGCGATTCCTTGATCTGGAGTATGTATTGCTGGATACCGGAAAAGAACTTCGAAGACTGGACATAAAAAATGTCCGTTTTTTCAAAAATCTTGTTATCTTGAAATTTGATGGAATTGATAATATAAATGATATTGAAAAATATAAGGGCCGCGATCTGTGGATTCCACGTGAGGAAGCACAGGAACTGGATGAAGATGAATATTATATAGCAGATCTTCTTGGAATGAAAGTGCTTCTGGAAGACGGATCAGAATTTGGAACATTAAAAAATGTCATGGAAACCGGAGCAAATGATGTTTATATTGTAGATTCCGTTGAACATGGAGAGGTATTGCTTCCTGCAATCAAAGAATGTATTCTTGATGTGGATATTGAAACAAACACAATGACTGTACATTTAATGAAGGGGCTTTTATAAATGAATTTTCATGTTTTGACACTTTTTCCGGAAATGATCGAACAGGGAATGCATACTAGCATCATCGGGCGTGCCATAGCAGGAGGCTACCTTTCTATTGACGCGATCAATATTCGTGATTATGCATTTAACAAACATCAGAAGGTAGATGATTATCCATACGGCGGGGGAGCGGGAATGCTGATGCAGGCAGAACCTGTCTATCTTGCATATGAATCGGTTCAGAAAAAGCTGGGATATCGACCGCGGGTTGTTTATCTTACTCCACAGGGAGAAGTATTTCATCAGACCATGGCAAAGGAACTGGCAAAGGAGAAAGATCTTGTTTTTCTTTGTGGCCACTATGAAGGAATTGATGAGCGTGTTCTTGATGAAATTGTTACCGATTATGTATCTATCGGAGATTATGTACTTACCGGAGGAGAACTCCCGGCCATGGTAATGATGGATTCTATTTCGCGAATGGTTCCAGGAGTTTTAAGTAATCAGGAATCCGGAGAAACCGAATCTTTTGCCGGAAATCTTCTGGAATATCCTCAGTACAGTCGCCCGGAAGAATGGCATGGACAGAAAGTTCCACCGGTTCTTCTCTCCGGACATCACGCAAATATTGAAGCATGGAGACGGGAACAGTCCGTTTTGCGTACAGCAAAGCGACGCCCGGATCTTTTGAAAAAAGCAGATCTGACCAACAAAGAATGGAGTCAGGTCCGACAGTGGAAGAAAGAATGGAAGGCCGAAGAAACTGAGGCCTCCGAGAAATAAAGGAGCAGTTTATGAAAACATCAGATTTTTACTATGATCTGCCGAAAGAACTGATTGCTCAGGATCCGTTGGAAGACAGAAGTTCCTCCAGACTTCTGCACCTTTCCATGCAAGATGGATCTTTTGAACACAGACATTTTACAGATATTCTGGACTATCTTCATAAAGGAGATTGCCTGGTCATCAACGATACAAAAGTTATACCGGCTCGTTTATATGGCCATAAGGAAGAAACAGGTGCTGTGATCGAAATACTTCTTCTGAAACGAAGAGAAAATGATATATGGGAGTGTCTTGTAAAACCTGGCAAAAAAGCACGTCCGGGAGCAAAGATTACGTTTGGAGACGGAATTTTAAAAGGAGAGATCATCGATGTTGTTGATGAAGGCAATCGACTGATCCAGTTTCATTACGATGGTATTTTTGAAGAAATTCTCGATCAGCTTGGGGAAATGCCGCTTCCTCCGTACATTACCCATAAATTAAAAGATAAGAACCGTTATCAGACTGTTTATGCCAAAAATGACGGTTCAGCTGCGGCTCCTACAGCCGGTCTGCACTTTACCCGAGAACTTCTGAAACAAGTGGAAGATATGGGAGTTAAAATTGCCCATGTTACGCTTCATGTTGGTCTGGGAACCTTCCGGCCGGTAAAGGTGGATGATGTCGAACAGCATCATATGCATTCTGAATTTTATATGGTAGAAGAAGATCAGGCAAAACTGATCAATGATACAAAGAAAAACGGCGGAAGAGTGATTTCTGTTGGAACCACGAGCTGTCGTACACTGGAATCAGCTACTGATGAGAATGGAATCCTTCAGGCAGGAAGTGGCTGGACAGAAATTTTTATTTATCCGGGATATCATTTCAAAATGATTGATGGACTGATCACGAATTTTCATCTTCCGGAATCTACGCTTCTTATGCTGGTATCTGCACTGGCAGGAAAAGAACATATCATGGCAGCTTATGAGGAGGCAGTAAAGGAACGGTATCGTTTCTTTTCGTTTGGGGACGCCATGCTGATTCTCTGATGTGTCCGCTTTGATGAATATAAAACAGGACTACCCTTTTTCTTTTTGATTTGCTATAATAGGCATATTGAAGAGAAAAAGGGTTTTTTATTTATTTTTGTTTTCAAAAGATAATATACCAAAAGGAGAAGGATATATGGATACACCAATCATTGCCCAGTATTATAGAGAGACAGAACCGGAAAAACGTAAGGAACTGCTGGAGCAGGCAATTGCATCCGGAGAAGATCAGGAAGCAAATAAGATCCGTAAAGAAATCTGGGAAGCACGTTACAAAGGAACGACAAACGAAGGGGGCATTGCCGACGGTTATCTGAAATTCTGGATGGCATTGGAATTTAATCGAAATGCAGGTCACAAAGTATTTGGCTCTGGAAGAGCACAGAAGGAAATACGCAAAGAACTGGATGATGTAAAATTCCGGGAAATCCGTGCAAAAAGTGCTCTTCATGAAGAACTTCTTCACAGAGAGTGCCAGCATCTTGTCAGATTTTATATGGATCTTTGTGAAAAAGACAAAAACTACAACAGTGTACTTTGCGGACTTATCACGATAAAAAAAGACAGTGCAAAAGCAAAACTGCAGAGAGACATTTATGAAACTGCCATATTGCTTCCACAGGAGATTGGCCTTGAAGAGGATTTGGACCTTCTGACAAAAGCTGCCCGTGAAATGTATGAACTGCAGTTCCCGGGAGAAAGACTTCCGGAATAAATATGGCATATCAGGAAATACTATATGTACTATGCAAAAACGGAGGCAACAATGAATTTAGATGATTTAAAAGCATATAAACTTGTCAGAAAAGAAAACCTGAGTGATATCCGCTCAACAGGCTACCTGCTTCGCCACATCAAAACAGGAGCAAGAATAATGGTAATCGAAAACGATGATGACAATAAAGTATTCAACATCGCTTTTCGTACTCCGCCAAAGAACAGCACCGGTGTTGCACACATTCTGGAACACAGTGTACTTTGCGGATCCAGAGATTTTCCTTTAAAAGATCCATTTGTAGAACTGGTAAAAGGTTCTTTGAATACATTTTTAAATGCAATGACTTATCCGGATAAAACCTGTTATCCGGTAGCAAGTTGCAATGATCAGGATTTTCAGAATCTGATGCATGTGTATCTGGATGCTGTATTTTATCCAAATATTTACAAAAAAGAAGAAATCTTCCGTCAGGAAGGATGGAGCTACCATCTGGAGAAGCCAGAAGGTCCATTGACTTATAATGGTGTTGTTTACAATGAGATGAAAGGGGCATTTTCTTCTCCTGATGATGTGCTGGAAAGAGATATCATGAACTCCCTGTTTCCGGATATCACCTATGGTTGTGAGTCCGGTGGTGATCCGGATAATATTCCGGAGCTGTCCTATGAAGAGTTCCTGGAATTCCACAGAACTTATTACCATCCGTCCAACAGTTATATTTACCTGTATGGAAATATGGATATGGCAGCAAAACTTGATTTTATTGATCGGAATTATCTTTCTGCGTTTGACAGTCTGTATGTGGATTCGGAGATCCGTGAACAGCAGCCTTTTGATAAAATGCATGATCTGGTCATGGAGTATCCGGTTGCAGAGAGTGAGAGTGAAGAAAATAATTCGTATCTGGCATACAGTGTTGTGACAGGAACTGCCATGGATACTTTAAAATGTACTGCTTTTGATATATTGGATTATGCTCTCTTAAGTACTCCGGGAGCACCTCTTAAGAAAGCACTTCTGGATGCCGGAATCGGATCGGATGTGTATGGTTCCTATGAGGATGGTATCCGACAGACGTATTTTGATGTTGTTGCCAAAGGTGCTGATCCTGGCAGAAAAGAAGAATTTGTTTCCATTATCCGCAAGGTACTGACAGACACGGTCGAAAACGGAATCGATCCAAAAGCACTGGAAGCAGGAATCAATTATATGGAATTCCGCTATAGAGAAGCTGACTTTTCTTCTTACCCGAAGGGACTGATCTACGGTCTGGATATTCTGGACAACTGGCTTTATGATGATGAACATCCATTCGCGCAGGTTCAGTTGATTCCTGTGTTTGATAAATTAAAAGAATTAAAGAATCAAGGTTATTTTGAAGATCTGATTCAGAGATATCTTCTGGATAATCCTCACGGTTCTGTTCTGACATTGAATCCATCCAGAGGCCTGACTGCCAGAAAAGCCAAAGCGCTGGAAGACAAACTGGACGCATATCTTTCTTCTCTATCTGAAGAGGAAAAAACAGAACTTGTTAAAAATACTGCGAATCTGGAACAGTATCAGGAAGCACCGGAGGATCCGGAGGCGGCTAAATGTATACCTATGTTGAAGAGAGAAGATATTCGTAAAGAAATCACACCTTTTACGAATGAAGCTCTGGATATAGATGGAAGCCTTTTCCTGTATCATGAAGTCCCAACAAATGGAATCGGTTATCTGGATCTGATGTTTGATCTGAAAGACCTTGCAGATGAAAAAATACCATATCTTGGTCTTTTAAAATCTGTACTTGGATATGTAGATACAGCTCATTATACCTATGGGGAGCTGACAAATGAGATCAATGCACAGACAGGCGGTATTATGTGCGGGGTAGAAGTATTTGACCATGCAGATTCTGTAGATGCATTCCGTGCTTTCTTTTCTGTAAGAGGAAAAGCCATGTATCCAAAAACAGATGTTCTGTTTAAAATGATCCGTGAGATCATCAATACCTCTAGTCTGAAAGACACCAAACGTCTTCATGAGATCATTGCACAGGTGAAGTCAAGAGCACAGTCCAGTCTGGTAAGTGCGGGCCATTCAACAGCAGTACTGCGTGCAGCTTCCTATACATCACCAATGGCTGCATTTCAGGACAAAATGGCAGGTATTGCGTATTACCAATTTATTGAAAAACTGGACAAAGAATTTGAAGAACGTAAAGATGATCTTGTAAAAGAACTTTCTCATCTAATGCAGGAAATTCTCCGACCGGAATATCTGTGTGTCAGCTATACAGGTGAAGGGGATTCCCTTATGGATGTGCAGAAGCAGGTAAAAGCTCTGAAACAGACACTGCATAAGGAAGAGGTCAGCGTACAGCATCAGAATATGACATGTGTAAAGGAAAACGAAGGCTTCACAACTTCCGGACAGGTACAGTATGTGGCTCAGACAGGTAATTTCCGCAAAAAAGGTTATGAATATACAGGTGCACTGAATATTCTGAAAGTTGCCCTGAGCTACGATTACCTCTGGACGAATATCCGTGTCAAGGGCGGTGCATATGGCTGTATGAGCGGGTTCAAACGCAGTGGTGAGAGTTTCTTTGTTTCTTACCGTGATCCACATCTGAGACGTACTCTGGATGTATTCAAGGGCATTCCGGAATATGTACGTTCTTTTAAAGCGGATGAAAGGGAAATGACAAAATACATTATTGGTACAATCAGTGGCAAAGATGTACCACGTACCCCAAAGATGCAGGGAGCAATCTCCAGAAGTGCGTGGTTCTGTGGAATTACTGAAGAAATGGCACAGAAAGAACGAGATGAGATTCTAAAAGCAAGTGAGACAGATATTCAGGAACTTGCGCCACTGATCGAGGCAATTCTTGACAATGATGCGGTCTGCGTTGTCGGAAGTGAACCGGCAATTGAAAAAGAAAAAGAACTGTTTGATACAGTCCTTCCTCTGATCAGCTGTTGAGAAAGAAAACAGTATATAAAAATATACAGGAGTTATCGTAAATGAAAGAAAATTTTAAATCAGGTTTTACTGCGATCATTGGCCGTCCAAATGTTGGTAAATCTACATTGATGAATCATCTGATCGGTCAGAAGATTGCAATCACATCAAAAAAACCGCAGACTACCCGTAACCGTATCCAGACGGTCTATACCTGCGAAGATGGTCAGATTGTTTTTCTGGATACACCGGGCATCCATAAAGCCAAGAATAAACTTGGCGAATATATGGTACAGGTAGCAGAACGTACACTGAAGGATGTTGATGTGATTCTGTGGCTTGTGGAACCAACAACCTTCATTGGTGCAGGTGAACGCCATATTGCAGAACAGTTGAAGGGCCTGCATCTGCCGGTCATTCTTGTGATTAATAAAGTCGATACGGTTGATAAAGATGAAATTCTGAAGGCCATCGATACTTATCGTAAGCTGTATGATTTTGATGAGATCATTCCGTGTTCTGCACTTCGTAATCAGAATACAGAAGATATTATTCCATGTATTCTGAAATATCTGCCATATGGTCCGATGTTTTATGATGAAGACACTGTGACAGATCAGCCACAGAGACAGATTGCCGCAGAGATCATCCGTGAAAAAGCGCTTCACGCACTTGATGCGGAAATTCCACATGGAATTGCCGTTGCAATTGATACCATGAAGGAACGACCGGGCAAACGTCAGCTTGTAGATATTGAAGCTACGATTATCTGTGAGCGTGACTCTCATAAGGGAATCATTATCGGTAAGCAGGGTGCCATGCTCAAAAAGATTGGAAGCAATGCACGCTATGAACTCGAACAGATGTTGGATGCAAAAGTTAACCTGAAGCTCTGGGTAAAAGTACGTAAGGACTGGCGTGACAGTGACTTTATGATCAAAAACTTTGGTTACGATAAAAAAGAGATTTGATAAAAGGAAAGCTGATGAATGAGTGATCTGATCACAGTGCAGGGAGTTGTGATCTCTGCTATGCCTGTGGGTGAATATGACAAAAGAATTGTACTTCTTACAAGAGAACGGGGAAAGATTTCGGCATTTGCAAAAGGTGCCCGACGTTTAAACAGTCCGTTTATGGCTGCGGCTGATCCGTTTGTATTTGGAAATTTTACATTGTATGAAGGTCGGACAAGTTACAATTTGAATCAGGTTTCGGTTACTCATCATTTTGTTGAACTTGCGACTATGCAGCCAGGAGTTTATTACGGCTATTATTTCCTCGAACTGGCAGATTATTTCGGGCGAGAGGGGACGGACGAAAAAGAGATGATGAATCTTCTCTATGTAACTGTGAAGGCACTTCTGAATTCCCGGATGGATAATCGACTGATCCGTTGTATCTATGAGCTTCGTACGATGACAGAACAGGGCTTGTGTCCACAGTTATTTCAGTGTGCCGGATGTGGCTGCGAAATTACTGGTGAAGAGAGTTGTTTCTTCTCTCAGGAACTGCATGGGATCCTTTGTGAATCCTGTGCAAGGGGCAAAAGAGAAGCCCGACGGATTTCCCCTTCTGCATTATATGCCATGAGATACATAGCAACAGCTTCCCTGGGAAAATTATATACTTTCTGTGTTGATCCGGATGTACTTCTGGAACTGGAGCAGATCATTCATCTCTATACAGCAAGAAATACCGATAGAAAATTCAAAAGTCTCCAGATTCTGGAGGTTATGAAATAGCTTTTGGGGGTAAGAATAATTTTATCAATTTAGTCTGCAAAAATAAAAAAGTTGAAATATCTCTGAAATGCGGTATAATGATGAGAAAACGTAACGAATTAAAACGAAGAGGAGAATTATCATGGAAAAGACAATGGAAAAAATTGTTGCCCTGGCCAAAGCCAGAGGATTTGTTTATCCAGGTTCCGAAATCTACGGCGGTCTGGCAAACACATGGGATTATGGTAATCTTGGTGTTGAACTGAAAAATAACGTAAAACGTGCGTGGTGGCAGAAATTCGTTCAGGAATCTCCGTACAATGTAGGTGTTGACTGTGCAATCTTGATGAATCCACAGACATGGGTTGCTTCCGGCCACCTTGGTGGATTTTCTGATCCGCTGATGGACTGTAAAGAATGTCATGAGCGTTTCCGTGCGGACAAACTGATCGAAGATTTTTGCGCCGAGCATGATATTGCAATCGAAGGAAGCGTAGATGCATGGTCTCAGGAACAGATGATGAATTTCATCAAAGAACATGAAGTTCCGTGTCCGTCCTGCGGCAAACATAATTTTACAGATATCCGTCAGTTTAACCTGATGTTCAAAACTTTCCAGGGTGTAACGGAAGACGCAAAAAATACAGTTTATTTAAGACCAGAAACAGCACAGGGTATCTTTGTAAACTTCAAAAATGTCCAGAGAACTTCCCGTAAAAAGATTCCATTTGGTATTGGACAGATTGGTAAATCTTTCCGTAATGAGATCACACCGGGTAATTTCACTTTCCGTACACGTGAATTTGAGCAGATGGAACTTGAATTCTTCTGTGAACCGGATACAGACCTTGAATGGTTCGCGTACTGGAAAAAATTCTGTCTTGACTGGCTGAGCTCTCTTGGTCTCAAGGATGATGAAGTACGTTATCGTGATCATGACAAAGAAGAACTGAGCTTCTACAGTAAAGCAACCACAGATGTAGAATTCCTTTTCCCATTTGGATGGGGCGAACTGTGGGGAATCGCAGACAGAACAGATTATGACCTGACTCAGCACCAGAATGTATCCGGACAGGATCTGACATACTTTGATGATGAGAAAAAGCAGAAATATATCCCATATGTAATTGAACCATCACTGGGTGCTGACCGTATGGTACTTGCATTCCTTTGCAGTGCATATGATGAAGAAGTTCTGGACGCAGAAAAGAATGATGTTCGTACAGTTCTTCATTTCCATCCGGTTCTGGCTCCGGTTAAGATTGGTGTGCTTCCTCTGTCAAAGAAGCTGAACGAGGGCGCTGAAAAGATTTTCCAGAAGCTCAGCAAGAAATATAACTGTGAATTTGATGACCGTGGAAATATCGGTAAACGTTACAGAAGACAGGATGAGATCGGTACTCCGTTCTGTGTAACTTATGACTTTGAGTCCGAAAATGACGGAGCAGTTACAATCCGTGACCGTGATACCATGGAACAGGTTCGTGTGAAGATCGATGAACTGGATGCATATTTTGCGGATAAATTTACATTTTAACTGAATAAAGTGCAAAGCAGTTATTCGGTTATGTGAGTGAACAACAAAGTGGATGATTATATCCGCATGACTGAAAAAAACAGCAAGGGAGCTGTATCGGATGGGAATCCGGGCACTCCTTTGCTGTTTTTTATTACAAAATATAGATTATAAAAATTCGACATCAAAAGTTGCCAAAATAATTTTTGCTTGTGTAAATATTCATTTTTTAGTATAATGAGCAATAATAACATGAAAAGGGGGCAATAAAAATGAGCGAAAAGAAAAAAAGTGGTGGAGCTTTACTTGGCGCAGCGTTTCTGATGGCCACATCTGCAATCGGACCTGGATTCCTGACACAGACAGCAACCTTTACCGGGCAGTATCAGGCAAGTTTTGGATTTGTTATCCTGGTTTCCGTAATCCTTGCAGCCATTGCACAGATGAATATCTGGCGCGTGCTTTGTGTAACCGGACTTCGTGGACAGGATGTTTCCAATAAGGTACTTCCGGGACTGGGATATCTGGTATCGATACTGATCGTATTCGGTGGTCTGGTATTTAATATCGGAAACGTAGGTGGCGGAGCACTTGGTTTTAACACATTGCTTGGAATACCTACCAAAGTTGGTTACATACTGGCAGGTCTTTTGGCAATCCTGGTGTTTGTGCTGAAAAATGCCAAAAGTGCCATGGATACTATTACCAAGGTACTGGGTGCCATTATGATTATCGTAATCTTTGTTGTGATCATTGTGGTAAAACCACCGGTAGGAAGTGCATTGAAGAATACATTTGTACCGGAAGCCGGTGCCACAAATCTGATTCCTGCAATCCTTACACTTCTGGGAGGTACTGTTGGAGGATATATCACTTTCTCTGGCGCACACCGTCTGATTGATGCAGGAATTACAGGCGAGAAGAACCTGAAAGAGATTAATAAGAGTTCTGTTATGGGTATGATCATTGCCACTATTGTACGTATTTTCCTGTTCCTGGCTGTTTTGGGCGTTGTTGTCAAGGGTGTAACACTGGATGCTGCAAATCCTGCAGCAGATGCCTTTAAGCAGGGGGCTGGTGAAATCGGATACCGGTTTGCAGGTCTGGTTCTTCTGTGCGCAGCTATCACATCCATCATTGGTGCGGCTTATACTTCTGTTTCTTTCCTTAAGACTTTCAGTAAGTCTATTGAAGAAAATGAAAATAAAGTGATCATTGGATTTATCGTTATTTCCACAGCAATTATGTTTATTCTTGGTAATCCGGCAGTACTTCTTGTACTTGCAGGTGCTGTGAACGGTCTGATCCTTCCGATCACCCTGGCAATCTGCCTGATCGCTGCACATAAGAAATCCATTATGGGAGAGAATTATCATCATCCGGTAGTACTTACCATTCTTGGAGTGATCGTGGTAGTTCTTACAGCATACCTCGGTGTAACTACATTTGTATCTAAGATCGGTACATTGTTATAATTGAGGAAAATGTATCCGGTTTTCAGACTGGAGAGTATATCAAAAAGGTGTGATCGTCCAGGTTACACCTTTTTGGTTCATTAACAGCCATGTGATGCAGAAAGAAGCAGATAAAAAGACATGGCGAAAAGATTAAGAAAAGAGGAGCAGATTATGCCGGACATTAGAATTTTAACAGAAGGTGATTCTTCTGTTCTGGTTGAATTTGGCAAAGAGATCAGTCCGGAGATCAACCGGAAGATCACTGCCACTGTACAGCTTATGAAAGAACAGCATATAGAGGGAGTTGTAGATATGATCCCTGCGTTCTGTTCTTTGCTGGTTAATTATGACCCGCGTGTGATTTCCTACGATGACCTGAAAAAAAGACTGGAAATTCTGTTAAAGATGGAAGTTACAGCAGGTGAAGGATGCAGAAAAGTTTATGAGATTCCTGTATGCTATGGAGGAGAATATGGTCCGGATATTGAGAATATTGCAGAACATGCCGGACTTTCCGTAGAGGAAGTAATAAAGATTCATTCTTCCAGAGATTACCTGATCTATATGCTTGGTTTTCTTCCGGGCTTTTGTTATCTGGGCGGGCTGGATGAAAGGATCCATACACCCCGTCTTGCAAATCCCAGAATCAAGATCAATGCAGGAAGTGTGGGAATCGGTGGTTCCCAGACAGGGATTTATCCTCTGGATTCTCCGGGAGGATGGCAGCTGATGGGAATGACACCTGTAAAAACCTATGATCCGGACCGTGAAATCCCGATTCTGGTAGAGGCAGGAGATTATATCCGTTTTGTACCGATCGATGAAGATGAGTACAAACGGATCAGAGAATTAGTAGAACGTGGCGAATACCAGTGCACCGTTCATGAGGAGGCATAAAATGGGAATTCGTATATTAAAAGGCGGAATGATGACAACGGTTCAGGATCTGGGGCGTTATGGATATCAGAGTCAGGGATTCAGTGTGGCAGGAGTCATGGATGTCCGTTCATTCAAAATAGCCAATCTTCTTCTGGATAATCCGGAGAATGAGGCAGTATTGGAGATAACGCTGATAGGCCCAACCCTTGAATTTACATCAGCTACTATCATTGCAATCACAGGCGGAGATTTCCAGCCAACCATTAATGGAGAGCCGGCTCCCATGTATACAGCCCTGTATATGAATAAGGGAGATGTACTGAAATTTGGAAGCGCCAGAACGGGAAGCAGAGGTTATATTGCTTTTTCCAGTTATCTGGATATTCCGGTAGTGATGGGAAGCCGATGCACCAATTTAAAGAGTGGTCTGGGCGGATTTAAGGGAAGAAAACTGGAAGCGGACGATTATATCGGATTTCGTATTAAGAGACGTTATCTGCCGTTTTTCCTTTCCCGAAAGCTTGATATGGATGAGTTTGATCAGACAGAAGCAACACTGCGGGTAGTAATGGGACCGCAGGATGGTATGTTCAGCAAACAGGGCATCCAGACTTTCCTGGGCAGTGAGTATACAGTGACAAATGAATTTGACCGTATGGGCTGCAGGCTGGAGGGACCGTTTATTGCTCCTAAGAAGACTTCGGATATTATTTCCGACGGAATCGCATTTGGGGCTATACAGGTACCTTCCCATGGTAAACCTATCATTCTGCTGGCTGACCGTCAGACAACGGGCGGTTATGGGAAAATTGCCACAGTGGCATCTGTGGATATTCCCAAGCTGGTACAGAGAAAAACAGATGATAAGATACATTTCAAGGCAATTACCGTACAGGAGGCTCAGGCTCTTTATGTTGAGGAAATGAAAGAACTTGACGGACTGAGAAAGATCATTCATCAGCCATGTAAAGAGGTTCTGGATTGCCGTCTGGTGGCAAAGAGACTGCGAAAGCTGTTTGAAGAATAACCATAAAAATAATATAGAATAGACAGAAAGGATAATGTTCGATGGATTTAGAGAAGATTGAGGGATTGGTAAAGATTATTGAGGATTCATCACTTAACGAATTCACATATAAGGACAAGGATGTAAAGATTACAATGAGCAAGTTGGATCATCCTCCTGTAGTTGCAGCGGGAGTACCTGTGGCTGCATCTGCACCTGTGAATACAACTGTGGAAAAGGCTGAGGAAGAAGAGGAGGAAAGTCTGTTTATCACTTCTCCTATCGTAGGAACCTTCTATTCTGCAGCTGCTCCGGATGTACCTGCTTTTGTAAAGGTGGGAGATCAGGTAAAAGCAGGACAGACAGTGTGTATTCTGGAAGCTATGAAGCTTATGAATGAGATCCAGAGTGACTATGACTGTGAGATTGAAGCAGTTCTGGTAAGTAATGAACAGAAAGTAGAATATGGACAGCCTCTGTTCCGTGTTAAGAGACTGTAGGATAAGGAGGCTTTCATATTGTTTAATAAAATTTTGATCGCCAACCGTGGGGAGATTGCAGTTCGGATCATACGTGCCTGCAGGAATCTGGGGATCCGAAGTGTAGCTGTTTATTCAAAAGAAGATGCTAAGAGCCTTCATGTACAGCTGGCAGACCAGCGTATCTGTATCGGAGAAGGTCCTGCCAGAAACAGCTACCTGAACATGGACCGGATCATTGCTGCAGCAGAAAATATGGGAGCAGATGCTATCCATCCCGGTTTTGGCTTTCTTTCAGAAAACAGTGAGTTTGTCCGCAAATGCAAAGAAAACGGAATTACCTTTATCGGACCGGATGCGGATGTGATCGATAAGATGGGAAATAAATCCCATGCCCGTAAAACCATGATGGATGCCGGGGTACCGGTTGTACCGGGAACAAAGGAACCTGTATACGATGCAGAAACAGGTAAAAAACTGGCTGAAGAGATTGGATATCCGGTTATGATCAAGGCTTCCTCAGGCGGTGGTGGCAAGGGAATGCGTGTGGCTGCCAATGAGGATGAATTTGAATTTCAGTTTAATATGGCACAGAGAGAATCAGCCAATGCTTTTGGGGATGATACTATGTACATTGAACGTTTTGTAGAAAATCCCCGCCATGTGGAGATTCAGATCATGGCAGACAGTCATGGAAATGTGGTGGCACTGGGAGAACGTGACTGTTCGGTACAGAGAAATCATCAGAAGCTGATCGAGGAATCCCCGTCCCCTGCCATTGATGAAGAAACTCGCAGGAAAATGAATGAATATGCAGTTCTTGCTGCGAAAACAGTAGGTTATACCAATGCAGGAACGATTGAATTTATCGTAGACCCCAAAGGCAACTTCTATTTCATGGAAATGAATACCAGAATCCAGGTGGAGCATGGAGTAACAGAGATGGTTACAGGCACAGATCTGATCATTGAGCAGATTCGTGTGGCTATGGGAGAGGAGTTAAGCTTTAAACAGGAAGATATCCGAATTAAAGGACATGCTATTGAATGCCGTATCAACGCAGAGATTCCTGAGAAAAATTTCATGCCAAGTCCCGGAGTAGTACAGCATATGCATCTTCCGGCAGGCAACGGAGTCCGGGTGGATACTGCCCTTTATACAGGCTACAAGATTCCGTCAGAGTATGATTCCATGATTGCGAAGGTAATCGTTCATGCACCTGACAGAGAGGCTGCCCTGCAGAAAATGCGCTCTGCGCTGGATGAGATGGTGGTCATGGGTGTGGAGACAAACCTTGATTTCCAGTATCAGATTATGAAGAATCAGGTATTCTGCGACGGAAAGGCAGATACGGGATTTATTGAGAATGTACTGAAAATTAAGGGATAAGATTGTAGGTAAGGATTCTGTATACGGATTGAGGGAGTGATTTTTCAAACACGCTCTGGGAAATAAATAGAAAAGAGGTAAGGTAAATGTATACAGTAGATTTAAACAGTGATCTGGGAGAAAGTTTTGGAAACTATAAAATCGGTAATGATGATAAGATCATTCCGCTGATCTCCTCTGCAAATGTAGCCTGCGGTTATCATGCTTCAGATCCGGTAGTTATGGGAAATACGCTGGCAATGGCAAAGGAAGCGGGAATTCGTATAGGAGCACATCCGGGTTTTCCTGATCTGATGGGCTTCGGAAGAAGAAATCTGAGTGTTTCCCCTGCAGAGGCAAAAGCATATGTGCTTTATCAGCTGGGTGCACTGGATGCATTCTGCAGAGTAACCGGTGTAAAAATGCAGCATGTAAAGCCTCATGGAGCCTTATATAATATGGCTGCAGAGGACTATGCCCTTTCTACTGCGATCTGTGAGGCAATCAAAGAATTTGACAGCAGTCTGATCGTACTTGCTCTTTCCGGCGGACAGCTGGCAAAGGCTGCTCAGGATATGGGCCTGCGTACAGCTATGGAGGTTTTTGCAGACCGCGCCTATGAAGAAGATGGTACTCTGGTAAACAGACGTAAGGAAGGTGCTGTGATCACTGATGAAAATGAGGCTATTGTCAGGGTGATCCGTATGGTCAAAGAGAAAAAGATTACTGCAATTACAGGAAAAGATATTGATATTCAGGCAGATTCTGTCTGCGTTCATGGAGACGGAGCCAAGGCTCTGGCGTTTGTGGAAAAAATCAGAGAGGCTTTTGCAAAAGAAGGAATTCAGATCCGTTCTCTGGATGAGTTTGTAAAATAAAAGAAATTTAGAAACAACTATTAAAAGGACTGAAGTAAAGAGGCTGTGGCACAGATTTTCTGACTGCCACAGCCTTGTTGCTGTTTTACAGCTTGCAGCGGTCCTTCTACTGATGCTTCAGATTCAACCCCTGCTGTTTTGCAAGTGAAGTGATAATCTCAATACAGTTATCGTATCCAAGGGTTCCGGTATCCAGACACAGGTCATAATCGTGATAAGTGCCAAGCTCATGTTTTGTATAGGTTTTGAAATAGGTTTCACGCAGGTTGTCCATTTTGGTGAGATATTTCCTGGGATCTTCCTTTCCGTTTAAGCCTAATTTCTGAATATGTTCTGTGCGGAGATTCACATCTGCATGAAGGAAAATATCCAGACTGGGAATACCGGCATTTCGCAGGATAAGATTGGAACAGCGGCCGATAATAATACAGTCCTGTTCTGCTGCGAACTGAAGGATCAGCTCTTTCTGAGCCTGGTAAATAGCATCATGGGAACTGAAATAACCTGCAGAGTTATTCAGAATGTTGTCCAGAAGTCTGGCGCTGCGGCTCAGATTTTCACCCTCACGATCAATATCCTCCTGGGAATATCCGCTTCTGGCAGCGGCCTGTTTTGCAAAATCCCGATCGTAATATGGGATACCAAGCCTTTCTGAAACTACTCTTGCAATACTGTGTCCCCCGGCACCAAACTCCCGGCTGATTGTGATGACAGGGTATTTTCTTTCGGACATAATAGATACCTCCATTGGGTTGTTATTTATTTTGTTATCCATGTTTTTCCTTTATTGTAACGTTTTTTGTAAGATTATTCAATAAAGATTATCATTTTTTGAAAAAATATGTTATAATTCAAAATATTATGTACCTGAAGGAGATGGATTTATGAGAAACAAAGAGCTTTTCAGAGGCAGGAGAAAAGCTGGCAGGATTGTTGGCCTTGTTTTGACTCTTGCACTTGCAGTCAGCCTTCTGAGCGGCTGCGGACAAAGTAAAGAACGTCTGACGTTCGGTACCGGCGGTACGGCGGGAACGTATTATTCCTACGGTGGTGTACTGGCCCAGTATATTACCAATAATACAAATGTAAAGGTTACAGCAGTTTCTACAGGTGGTTCCAAAGCGAACCTGCAGTCAGTACAGGACGGAGATTTCCAGCTTGGATTTGTCCAGTCAGATGTAATGGCCTATGCATGGGACGGCGTAAGAGCATTTGAACAGGACGGTGCAACCCATGATTTCAGGACTCTGGGCGGCCTGTATGCAGAGACTGTCCAGCTGTTTACCATGGACCCTGACATTAAGACAGTGGAAGATCTGAAGGGCAAGAGCGTATCTATCGGTGCGGCAAACTCCGGTGTATATTTCAATGCTCTGGATGTTTTAAATGCAGGCGGCATTACCCTGGATGATATCCATCCCCAGTATCTGTCTTTTGAGGACAGCAAGGAATCTTTGAAGGATGGAAAAATTGATGCTGCGTTTATTGTTGCAGGTGCACCTACAACAGCTATCACAGAGCTTGCAACTACCAATGGTGTCTATATGATCAATATTGACGGTGCGATCAGGGATTCAATTTTGAGTGACTGTCCATATTATACATCCTACCAGATTCCGGCAGGAACCTATCCGGGACAGGATGAACCGGTAGAGACAATCACCGTTAAGGCAACAATTGTTGTATCTGAGAATCTGGACGATGATACAGTGTACGATATGACGGCTGCTATTTTTGACCATGCAGATGAGATTGCATCCGAGAATGCAAAGGGAGAGGAGCTTTCCCTGGAGAATGCCACTACAGGTATGACGATACCGTTCCATGAAGGTGCTGCACGTTACTATGCAGAGCATGGAATTACAGTTGACACGAAAGGGGAATAACCGGTATGAAAGAATATAACAGTAAAAAAGTAAATACATCTCCGGTGGGACAGTCAGATGTAGATGCGGTTATGAAAAAATATGACCGTGAGTCTAATATCCGTATATGGACAGGAAAATATAAGATTGCTATCCGCGGAATTCTCATCGCCTTCTCACTGTGGTGTATCTATGTAACACTTTTTGCAACCTTCCTGGAAGAAATTCGACTGACTTCTTTCCTGGGACTGATCGTTCTGATCGGGTTTCTGACTTATCCGGCAAAGAAGGGTGACATCAGAGAGAATTATATGCCGATAAGCGATATTATTTTTATGCTGCTTGGCACAGGAGCATTTCTGTATTTCACTTTTAGTGCGAATAAAATTATTAATCAGGGTACCAGATTTGAATCATATCAGATCATTATCGGTATTATTGGTATTCTGGCACTTGTTGAGCTTACCAGACGCTGTGTTGGTCTGCCAATTCTGATTGTAGCCGGCTTTTTCCTGATCTATGCGCTGGCTGTAGGACTTACAAACCCGGCGTTTTTTGGCAGGGTGAAATTCCTGGTACGTAACCTTTTTTATACAAAAGAAGGTATTTTTTCCACACCAGTAAATGTATGCTCTAAGTATATTGTAGTGTTTATTATTTTTGGGGCATTCCTGGAGAGAACAGGAATTTCCAATTTCTTTATCCAGCTTGCGAACTGTGTGGCCGGAAAATATGCAGGTGGCCCTGCGAAGGTAGCAGTTATCAGTTCTGCTCTTTGTGGAATGGTTTCAGGTTCTTCTGTAGGTAATACAGTTACCACAGGTTCTGTTACTATCCCTATGATGAAAGAGACCGGATACAAGCCGGAGTTTGCAGGTGCAGTAGAAGCGGCTTCTTCTACAGGCGGACAGATCATGCCGCCGATTATGGGCGCTGCTGCATTCCTTATGGCTGATTTTATAGGAGTACCCTATTCACAGATCATCGTCAGGGCAATCCTGCCGGCATTGCTGTATTTTACTGGAATCTTTATCGCAGTTCATCTGGAAGCTAAGAAACTGGGGCTCTCCGGTATTCCGAAAGAAGAACTTCCTGTATTTAAGATTCTGATCCGTAAGATTTATTTGTTATTACCGTTGATCATGCTGGTTATCTGGGTATCAGGAAACTATATGACAATGCAGAAAGCCGCAAGTTATGCAATCGTTCTTTCTATTATAGTAAGTCTGTTTGATAAAGAGAACAGAATCAGTGTTACAAAATGTCTTGATGCCTTGGAAGCAGGTGGAAGAGGTGTTATTTCTGTAGCTGTAGCCTGTGGTGTTGCAGGTATTATTTCCGGTTCCATTACTATGACAGGTCTTGCAAATGACCTGATCAACGGAATCATCAGTGTTGCAAACGGAAAGTTAATCATTGCGCTTCTTTTGACAATGCTTTGCTGTATTGTTCTTGGTATGGGTGTTCCGACTACTGCAAACTACTGTATCATGGCAGCAACCTGCGCACCGATTCTGGTACGTATGGGAGTGCCGATTATGGCAGCCCACTTCTTTGTATTTTACTTCGGTATTGTAGCAGATATTACACCTCCGGTAGCACTTGCTGCTTATGCAGGTTCTGCCATTGCAAAATCGAACCCAATGAAGACTGCGTTTACAGCTTCGAAACTGGCGATTGCAGTATTTATTGTACCTTATGTATTCTGCTTTAATCCGTCCATGCTTCTGATCGATACCACTGCTGTCAGTGTAGTTCAGATCTTTATCACTTCACTGATCGGTGTATTTGGTCTGTCAGCGTCACTGGAAGGATATCTGTTTACGAAGATGCCTGCAATTGTCCGCGTTATGCTGGCTGTAGGAGGACTGATGCTTATCAATCCAACGCTTTTGACGGATATTTTGGGACTGCTTCTGATCGTTGCCGGATGTGCATGGCAGAAAATGCAGCAGAATAAAACGAAGGTAGTGGCCTGACAGATAAAGTTCTGATTATTTGTTCTACAGTGGGCTGGAAGGAGAGTTTCGTAAGATTGGGGGAAATATGCATAAAAAAATATCAATTGAACAGTCAAAAATATCAGACGGCATTAATTTTGTTGAGAATGGTCTTGCAGAATTAAAAATTGCAAAAAAGCAAAGAATGAAGACCATGCTTGTGGTAGAGGAAGCGCTGGTCAAACTGACTGAACACGCAGAGAGTCAAGATGATCAGATTGGTATCAGTTTAAATAAAAATCTGAACAGGATTTATGTCAATATGACTCTCAGGGGACAGGAATTTCAACTGATACAGGGATATACAGTTGAGGAGGTACTGAACCGGGAGAATGATGATCAGCAGTCTTCGCAGGAAGAAGAGGGAATGATCAGAGATATCCTTCTGAGATCTAATAAAGACCAGCTGCGCTATAAGAATAAGAATCATACAAATATGGTGGAGATCATGGTACAGAAAAATCCACATGCAATGGCAATACAGACAATGTTTGCCCTGGCAGCAGCCATTGTGGTGGGAATGCTTATGAAGACCTTTGTACCTGATACAGTTAATACTGCATTAAATGATAATATCTTTTCATCTATCAGTACCATGTTTCTGAATGCATTAAAAATGATCGTAGGTCCTGTGGTATTCTTTTCCATTGTCAGCAGTATTTCTCAGTTTGGAGATCTGAAGGAGGTTGGCAGGATCGGTGGTAAGATTATGGGATTTTATATGCTTACGACTCTACTGGCTATTCTTTCCTCAACTGGTATTTTTTATGTTTTTCAGCCCGGAGATCCGAGGCTTGCATCAAAGCTGACTGCAGATGTGTCAGCAATTGCATCTTCGGATGTCAGTATCTCTATTAAGGATACTATTGTTAATATTATTCCTTCGAATTTTGTGAAACCTTTTCTGGAATCCAATATGCTGCAGCTGATTTTTCTTGCAATCCTGATCGGGATCGCACTTGGAAAGATCGGAGATTATTCCAAAATATTGAAGGATATATTTGAAGCCTGTAATTCACTTTTCCTGAAGATTACGGTTATTCTGGTTCAGTTTATACCGATTGCAACATTTGCATCTGTTTTAACAGTTATATTAAAGACAGGACCGGATGTATTACTGTCAATGCTGGCAATGTTGGGAACTTTTACAGTTGGTATTATTGTAATGCTGGGAATTTACTGTCTGCTGATCCTTTTGATCGGACATCTGACTCCTGTACCATTTATAAAGAAATACAGCCCTACTATGCTGCAGGTGTTTGGACTGGCATCCAGTAATGCTGCGATCATAGTAAATATGGATGCCTGTGAACATAAGCTTGGCATTCCAAAGAAAATCTATTCTCTGTCAATTCCTTTAGGTGCAACAGTGAATATGGATGGAACCTGTATATATCTTGTAATATTCGGCATGACACTGGCAAGGATCTTTGGTGTGGAGATCAGTGGAGGAATGCTGTTGTCCATGTTTTTCTCTGTTCTGGTCCTGTCGGTGGGAGCGCCGGGAGTGCCGGGAGCAGGGCTTGTGTGTCTGTCAGTATTGCTGACTCAGATGCAGGTGCCTTTGGCTGGAATTGGTCTGGTCATGGGAATGGATTCGCTTCTGGGTATGATGCGTGCCATGAGCAATAGTCTTGGTGATGTGGCAGCATCCCTGATCGTTGCAAAATCAGAGAAAATACTGGATATGGAAAAATATATGGAGCGCAGCAGAGAAGAAGAATAGCAGAAGAAAACAGAAAAAGAGTATAAAAAAATACAGCTGACAATCGGTATAATATATGCCGGCTGCCAGCTGATTTTTTATGTTATAGGAAATTACTCCGTCTTGTTAGAAATCCAGTTCCTTGAGATAACGTCCCAGTGCATCCTGCCAGGTGGGGAGTGGTGTGAAACCATTGGCTGTCAGTTTGCTCTTATCCAGGCGGCTGTTAAACGGTCTGGCTGCTTTGGAAGCGCCATACTCTGCAGTTGTGACGGAGTTGACTGTCATGTTTTCCGGGAGATATTCCGGGTGTCCCATGGCAGCGGCCTGACGGAAGATTTCTTTTGTGAAATCATACCAGCTGATATATCCGCCCTCATTGGTTGCATGATAATAACCGTATTTTTCAGTTTCGATCATATCTACCAGAAGTCTTGCCAGGTCATAGGTATAAGTAGGTGTACCGATCTGGTCATTGACTACGGAGAGAGTATCATGAGTTTTTCCGAGGTTGATCATGGTTTTGATAAAGTTCTTGCCGTTTTTGCCGAATACCCATGCAATACGGACGATAAAGAACTTATCAACTGTGCCGGATACGGCAAGTTCACCGTCCAGCTTTGTCTGTCCATAGACATTTAATGGTTTATAGTCCTTGCAGTCAGGCTCCCATGGAGTGGTTCCCTGGCCATCGAATACATAATCAGTGGACAGATACAGCATCTTGATGTCAAGCTCTTTGCACACATCAGCAATATTCTGAGTTCCGGTTACATTTACCAGACGAACCTTCGGCTGGTTCTCTTCATCTTCGGCAGCATCTACAGCTGTCCATGCAGCACAGTGGATCACAGCATCAACATTTGCTTCTTTAATGACTTTTTCTACAGAAGCTTTGTCAGTGATATCCATCTGAACATAAGGCATTGTGGTAACTGCAGTGCCATCAGCGATTCCGCTGTAGGAAGGAGCAATGTCGCTTCCCACACCTTCATAGCCGCGTTTCGCAAGTTCGTTCATAACATCATGTCCAAGCTGACCGCCTACACCTGTTACAAAAATTCTCATAAATTATGCCTCCCCGCGGTTTGCGTACATTTTTTCATAGTAGTTCTGGTATTCACCGGAGATGATCGTTTCCCACCATTCTTTGTTATCCAGATACCATTTGATGGTCTTCTTGATACCGTCTGCGAATTTTGTTTCCGGTAACCAGCCAAGTTCGTTGTGAATCTTAGTCGGGTCGATTGCATAACGCATGTCATGACCTTTACGGTCTGCTACGTAGGTGATCAGGCTTTCTGGTTTGCCAAGTTCTTTGCAGATGATCTTAACGATATCAATGTTTGTCATTTCATTGTGTCCGCCGACGTTGTAAACTTCTCCAACACGTCCTTTGTGGATGATCAGGTCGATTGCGCGGCAATGATCTTCTACATAGAGCCAGTCACGAACGTTTTCGCCTGTTCCGTATACCGGAAGTGGTTTGTCATTTAATGCATTGGCGATCATTAACGGAATCAGTTTCTCCGGGAAATGATATGGTCCGTAGTTATTGGAGCAGCGGCTGATAGATACAGGCAGTCCGTAGGTTCTGTGGTAAGCCAGTACCAGAAGGTCTGCAGAAGCCTTGGAAGAGCTGTAAGGGCTGCTTGTGTGGATCGGAGTTTCCTCTGTGAAGAACAGGTCAGGTCTGTCTAATGGAAGATCTCCGTAAACTTCATCAGTGGATACCTGATGATAACGCTTGATACCGTATTTGCGGCATGCATCCATAAGAACAGCAGTACCGATGATATTTGTGGTAAGGAAAACTTCCGGGTTTTCGATGGAGCGGTCAACGTGACTCTCTGCTGCGAAGTTTACAACCATATCAGGGTGTTCTTCTTCAAAAAGTTTGTAAACTGCTTCGCGGTCGGTGATGCTTTCTTTTACGAAACGGAAATTTGGGTTGTCCATGACAGGTGCAAGAGTGGAAAGGTTTCCTGCATAGGTCAGACAGTCCAGACAGATGATGCGGTAATCCGGGTATTTTTTTAACATGTGAAAAATAAAGTTGCTTCCGATAAATCCGGCACCGCCGGTTACGATAATGTTCATAGTGATTCTCCTTAAAAAATATATAATATGAATATCTGTAAGATTCTGTTATAGAGTCAGGCAGATAAAATTATCCGCCTTGCTGCATGGCGGGTGATATATCAAATAACTGTTTGAAAATTTGATATATCACTCACTTGACTGCGAATTCGCTTGTACAGGTCTAAAAGCTTCGGTTAGTGCAATACATCCAGATATTTACCGTCCAGAACGTCTTTTAAGTACTGACCATACTGATTTTTCTTCAGTATTTCATAAACCTTCAGCACATCTTCCTTTGTAATCCAGCCATTGAGATATGCAATCTCTTCCAGGCAGCCGATTTTGCGGTGCTGGTGGCTTTCCATTGTTTTTACAAAGTTGGTGGCTTCCACAAGGCTCTCGTGTGTACCTGTATCCAGCCATGTGAATCCCTGTCCGAGAAGCTCTACGTTTAATTCGCCCTTTTCCAGATAGATGCGGTTCAGATCTGTGATCTCAAGTTCGCCTCTGGCACTTGGTTTCAGATTTTTTGCATACTCTACGACGCGATTGTCATAGAAGTATAAACCTGTGACACAGTAGTTGCTCTTCGGGTGCTCCGGTTTCTCTTCAATTGAGATAGCTTTGCCTTCATGGTCAAATTCTACAATACCGAATCTCTCCGGATCATCTACATAGTATCCGAAAACAGTTGCACCCTCGCCGGATTCTGCGTTCTTTACAGCAGCTTTCAGTCTTTTCTTCAGTCCATGTCCTGCGAAGATATTATCGCCGAGAACCATGGCAACAGTATCATCACCGATAAATTCTTCGCCGATGATAAATGCCTGAGCAAGTCCGTCCGGACTTGGCTGTACTGCATAGGTGAGATGGACACCGAACTGATGTCCGTCACCAAGAAGTTCCTCAAAACGAGGAGTATCCTGCGGAGTAGAGATGATCAGGATATCGCGGATCCCTGCATTCATCAGTACAGACATGGGATAGTAGATCATGGGTTTATCATAGATTGGCAGAAGCTGTTTGGATGTTACCATTGTAAGCGGATAAAGGCGTGTGCCGGAACCGCCTGCTAAAATAATACCTTTCATGTGTATTCTCCTTTGTTATTGGCAGTATGCGGTCGGAGCGATATTCTGTCAGTTATCTGTGTAAATGATAAGCAAAATATCAGGCGACTGCGGTACTAATCAATGGGTTTCTGGATTGTCAGTCTGAGTTACGATATCATCCTGACTCTGGTGATTGTATTATAAAAGGTGACCTTAGGTCACCTTCAAGTGCTTTTTACAAAAAAGTTAAATTTTGGTTATTTTTCACAAAGAAAAATACCGGCATCTTTTGTGATAAAGAAGCCATCTTTTGTTTTTCGTGATACAAATCCTCGAAAATCTGTATATTTGTCCAGAAGATATTGGTTCTGATTTCCATGGCAGGACAGAATGTAGGAAATCAGTGGCTCTGCATCCGGGACAAGAAGGGAGTCATTATAGGATTCCCAGGAAATATCAGAAAAATACGGTGCAAGGATATCGGCACCGTTTTCTCTGCCGAAACGTTCATAAAGTCTGTCTGCGGAAAGAACGATCCTGTTATCGAAATCCTGGACCAGCTGACTGACTTCCTGCATATGATGACTGCCATAAGTGCTGCAGATTAGTTTCCCACCGGGAACGAGCACACGCTGGATTTCATTACACACAGCAGGAATGTCTTCACAGTAAAAGAGAACATGATTGGCAATCACCAGGTCAAAATTACAGCCTTTATGTGGAATTTTCGCACAGTCAAAAACTTCGAAAGAAAAACGTTTGTCTTTTCGCCCGAGTGCACGTCTGGCATCACGGATCATTCCGGAGGAAAGATCAGAGAGGGTAATGGAAATATCCTGTGGAAGAAACTGGATGTTTTGTGTCCAAAGTGCACCGTCACCACATCCGAGCTCAAGAATACGCATGCCTGGATGAATTTGGCATTGTTTATAGATCCATGGAAACCATCCCTGCTTATTTTGGGAGTAGAGACTGTGCAGGTTGATTCTGGATGAGATATTGGAAGCATTCTGGTATTGATTCTTCATACTTTTTTCCATACCGGTGAGGTGAATCAGGTCAAGCATCTGATTCCAGTCTATCGCATGCTGTGAACGGATTGCTTCGGTTGTATCCTGAATGGCTTTTTCTACCAGCTGCATCTGCTCGATGCGGTCGCGGACGAGTTTCAGCTGAATATTCAGGGAGTTTTCCATGAAATGGTAATCAGAATCATCAATAGTCATTTCACGGATATCGTCAAGGGAAAAGCCAAGATATTTCAGAAGCAGAATCTGGGAAAGTCTTGCGAAATCTTCGTCTGTGTAAAAACGAGCGCCGGATTCCGTCACATAGGATGGTTTTAGAATATTTTGTTTATCATAGTAGCGAATGGTACGTAGTGTTACATGTGCCATGCGCGCAAATTCTCCGGAGGAGTAATAGCCATCTTTTTTCACGAAATAACCTTCTTTAAATAGTATTGTTCAAAAATAAACTGGATTACAGGAAAAGGATCACATTAGTTGAATTTTTTGCCTGTTGCCAGAAGTATAACATAGTTTACTGACAGGTTACAAGTAGCAGGTAAGAGGAGAAAATGTTGAAATATTGATATTTTTGAAAGATAGTAAAGCTTGTCTTTTCGTGGTGATTGTGCTATGGTAAATAAAAATCAAGTCAAAGATATCGATATACTTGTGGATTTTTTATACAAATCACAATATGGCAGTTCTGCCATAGCTTTTCCAAAATACAATAAATAAAAAGAAAACAATATCAAAGGTGCAGGAACAGGAGGAGCCTGATGATTAATTTATTCGATTTTACTTACTGCGGCGATTATAACCGGCAGATTCAGAATCTGGCAAGGATGGTGCCGGAGAAGTGGAGCTTTTCGGATA
>OGYY01000367.1_pt1 | contig 46206 bp, 28 predicted proteins | sample 1576671 | NCBI WGS metagenome assembly OGYY01 (sample SAMEA3541593, study PRJEB24748) | human gut metagenome | biome: human gut; feature: human-associated habitat; material: faeces | place: China | collected 2012 | reverse complement strand
CCATGGCTTGGGCGGTGGCCGAGGGCATCGTGGAAGGCGTGGACGGGAACCTGAACCCCGCAGGCAACGCCACCCGGGCCCAGATTGCCACCATCCTCATGCGGTTCTGTGAGGGTATCCAACCGTAAAGAACATTGCGCACCTGGACAAAGCAGCGGCCGGGGACCATAGGAGTTGGTCCCCGGCCGCTTTCTTGTGCTTCGTTCTCTCGTTTTCATTGCCGGGGAGACGAATCCATTAGGAACCGCGCGGTACATGTCCTTACGCGAAAGGTTGCATCAAAGCAGGTCCTTTGTCTTTCTGACGAGATAGAGGGGAATATTCGTGATTGCCCCGTCTGTCCGGTATCCACGCTTGGAGAAACGGATGGCATGTTCTGGGTGATGCTCGGCAATGTAACGCTTGAAAGAGGGCGCGGATTTGTCCTCTCCTCCCTTAGTCTCGATGGGGATGATTTCTGTGCCATGTTGCAGCACGAAGTCAATTTCTCCGGTTTTATCAGAGTAATATCGGGGGGCGACCTCGAATTGCCCACGGAGCTGCTGCAAAACATAGTTTTCCGTGAGAGGCCCTTTGAATTGATACTCTGTTTTCAAGAGGATCGCACTGTTATCGATGCCTGCCATGTGCTTGAGAAGCCCCGTATCAAAAAGGAAGAGTTTGAACTGGTCGAGTTTATCGAAGGCGGTTAGGGGATGCTCCATCTTAGAAACATTGTAAATGCGGTTTAGCATACCAGCTGAGACAAGCCACTCGATGGCCTCTTCAAAATCCCGTGCTCTGCCGCCTTGGCGTACAGCGCCGTAAACAAATTTTTCGTTGGACTTGGCCAGCTGCGAAACGATGCTGCGGAAGACCATCAGAATGCGGCCGCTGTTTACTTTTCCATTATGTTTGGAAAAATCATTCTCATAGATTTCAATCAGCTCACGTTGGATCTGAGAAACCGCCGCAGGATCTTTGTGGTTCACCCACGAGGCGACACATTCCGGCATACCGCCAATGATCAGATAGTTGTTATAGGTTTCCAACAGGCGTAGGTGAAAAATTTCTTCGATTGGCTGCCCCTTTTGGATTCCCTCGTAATAGGCAAAGAGTGCTGGGTCGGTCGCTTCCAGGAACTCATCGAAATACAGTGGATAGAGGTCGAGCAGGTTCACCATGCCCACCGGATAGGACTTGGGCTGTGCCAGCAGCGTTCCCAGCAAGCTGCCGGCTGCGATGATATGGTAGTGGTTTGCTTTTTCTTTGAAGTACTTGAGGCTGTTCAGTGCTTCCGGGCATTCCTGTACTTCATCAAAGATCACCAGAGTTTCTTCCGGCAGGATCTTTTCCCCTGCAATCAGGGAGAGCAGCTCAATGATCCGCTGTGGATTTTTGTTTGCTTCAAAAATGGATTTTAGCGCATCTTCCTCATCGAAGTTAAAGTATACGTATCGCTCATAGCAGCTTTGCCCGAACTCTTTCATGAGCCAGGTTTTTCCCACCTGACGAGCACCACGGATAATCAGAGGTTTTCGTTCAGGGTTGTTTTTCCATTTTATAAGATCGAGAATCGCGTTGCGTTTCATGCACAGCACCACCTTCCATATCGGTTGAAATTAGTATAGCACATTTTTCCTGCTTTTCAAAGAATGGTTTGCACGTTTTTCTGCATAAAACAAATTCCAAAAATCACATTTTTCAGATTTTTTCTGCTCTGTTTGTACCAGTCAAGAAAAGTAGACACGAAAAATATTATTTTTAGGTTTTCATTTTCAAAAGTGGACATGAGCCACATTTTTGCTGAGTATATTTTTTCAAAAGTAGACACCAGAGATATTTTCTCAAGATTTCTATTTCTAAAAGTGGACATATATCCAGCAAGCGCTGAAAAGTCTTGTGGTTGCTCCACAGCTGCTGTTAAGGATCTGCATCGGGAGGCCTTTTTGAGCAAAAACAGCATTTGTTCTTTCATTTTTCCTGAGAGATCTGCGGTCTCTATGAGTTTCTTCGCCTCGGGATACCTCCAATGGCTTCCGGTACATGGGAACAGTTTCTCTAGATATCGTTCGGGGATGGAATCTATCGCAGTGATCATCCGCCAAAGCACCTGATCGAAGGGCAAAACTTGCACAAAAGGAAGGGGGCCAGCCGGGGGAACCTATGCGTAAAATCGGAAAAATTTTTGGATGTTGTCTGATTGCTGTTGGAGGAAGAAAATGAGTAATCAAACAAATTCTTTACAAAGAGCGGACAAAACGCACCGATTATCCTAAACGTCCCTGCCATCGTAATGATATCCGGGCGGCAATAGACAGGGCGCTTTTGAAAAAACCGAAAGATTTTGAAGAACTGATTGCACTCCTTGTAGATGCCGGATTTGAGTTTAAAGATGGTAAGCAGCCGTCGCTCAGAGGGAAAAACGGTGACCGATTCATACGCTTCCGCTCTCTCGGAGAAGGCTATACGGTTGAAGATCTGAAAGCAGCGCTGTCTGGTGAAAAGAGGCATTCTTCCCAAAGCCGGAAAACACAGACTAACAGGCGCTCACTGAATGTTCCCATTGACATTCAGGAAAAGCTGGCGGCCGGAAAAGGGGCAGGCTATGAACGGTGGGCAAAGGTGTATAATCTGAAAGCCGCAGCGAAAGCAATTCTGTTTCTCCAGGAAAACGGGATTCAAACCATGGAGCAGCTTCGGGAAAAAACGGAAAACATCACCAACCGCGGCCATGAGCTGTTAACCTCTGTAAAGGAGTCCGAGAAAAAGATGGCGGAGATTGCAGCGCTGCGGAAGCATATCATCAATTATGCAAAGACCAGAGAAACTTATGTTGCATATCGCAAGGCTGGGTACAGCAGCAAATTCTATGAAGCACACAGAGAGGAGATGTCGCTCCACATGGCGGCAAAAGCAGCTTTTGACCAGCTGGAGACTTCACCGATTCCAAAGGTGAAAGAGCTGAATACAGAATATGCAGAAATTCTGGAGAGGAAGAAAAGAGCGTATGCGGAATACCGGAAGATACGGCCGGAAATGCAGAACTACCAGATTGCTCTGAAGGTGGCGGAGGCGTGCGTGGATGATGAAACTGAACAGGAGATAAATCAGAAAGAACCGGAGCAGCCATCGGTACAGCGTTAAAATAGATAGTCTGAAATAAATCCCCGGCACTGTGAATCACAGGATAGTGGTTTACTGTGCCGGGAATTTTGGCTGTTTGAAGGAACTAGCTTGTGCGTGTTCCTCGCTATCTGTCCATTTTGGAAAACGTACCAGCGGAACGCGTAGCCCTCACTGGAAGTGAGGATCTCAAGGGGATTGGGGATATGCCCCAACAAGTCGTTTGATGAGATTGGCGCGTAAGCGGAAATCTCGAAAACGAGCATTCCTGGACAGGAATGCCCTGCTTGCGAAGTAGTGAAGCTGGTTAAAAACTCAAAATTGATTTGAGAAATTCAATCTCGATTTGACTTTGCGATAATTTGAGGGTATAATTACTGTCGTAAATCTGCGTATTTTGTTTCTGCATGGGGTGAATGATATGGCTATGAATTATAATAGACTTTGGAAGACGCTAATTGATCGAAATATGATGAAAAAAGATTTAATCCAGCTGGCGGGAATCTCAACTAATGCTATGGCAAAAATGGGAAAAGGCGGAGATGTTTCCACACAAGTTTTACGAAAAATCTGTTCAGCCTTAGACTGCAAGATCGAAGATATAGTTGAAGTTGTCCCAGATGAGTCCGTTTTATAGGGCATTTAATATGTTACTTTTGTAGAAAGGAAGGTGTATGAGTATGTGGTGTAAAAACTGCAATATGGAAACAAACGAAAATATATGCCACATTTGCGGAGCAGAAACTGTTGAAGACCTTCCTGTCGAAATATATTGGTGTAGTCATTGCAGAACCCCTATTATTCAGGTTGCAAAACAGGCAGACAAAGGAATTTGTCCTCTTTGTAAATCAAAAACGAAGTATATGACTGCCGATCTTCGTCCAGTGTTTCCTCAGGAGCGTTTGCTTCTTGAGATACTTCTTGGAAAGAAACCGCACGAACTAATAGAAAAATCTGTTTGGGCGGCTGACAACCGATATTATATAGATGGAAAATCGGTTTCTATTGCAAGCAGCACTTTTCGAGAAGCAGATGCAGATGCAATAGCAGAGGTCTTGAAACTGGAGGAACCTAATAATACATATGAGTATTTTGATAAGCATATTGCGACCTTTATTAATGCCAATATGGGTCGTTTGAATTACCTCATTGACGAGGCTCATCGGTTCGTAAAACATGCAGCCTCTAAGTTTGATGAGGAACATATTGTTGTGTCTTTTTCCGGTGGTAAGGACTCAACAGTTACAGCAGATGTTGTAACTAAGGCTTTGAGTAATCCTGAATTGACGCATATTTTTGGCAACACTACGCTGGAGTTTCCATATACGATTCAGTATGCTCAGAGATTCAACGATGCACATGAGCAATGCTTTTGGATAGCCCAAAACAATGAACAAGATTTTTATGATGTGTGCGAGGACATAGGCCCTCCTGCTCGAATGATGCGTTGGTGTTGTTCGATGTTCAAGGCAGGCCCGATTACTCGAGTCATAAATAAACTGTATAGAGATGCAAGGATTCTGACATTCTATGGTATTCGTAAATCAGAATCTGTAAGTAGAAGCAAGTACAATCGAATTGAAGATGATGCCGAGTCTGTAAAAATTCAGCAACAGACAGTGGCTTCGCCAATTTTCTTTTGGAAGGATCTTGATATTTGGCTTTACATACTTGCAGAACAAATAGATTTTAATGAGGCGTATCGACTGGGATATGACCGAGTGGGCTGCTGGTGTTGTCCAAACAACAACCAGAGAGCGCAGTTCCTTTCCAGAATCTATATGCCGGAACAATCTAAAAAGTGGCGTGATTTTCTTGTGTCCTTTGCAGAGAAAATCGGAAAGCCCGATCCTGAAGTATATGTTGATACAGGAAAGTGGAAAGCACGACAGGGTGGAAATGGCCTTGCCTCCGCAGGCGATGTTAAAATCCGTTTTACAAACTGTACTACTGAGGAACACGCTAAAATTTATCGTTTGGTTCGCCCTTTCGATGATGAATTGGTTGGTATGTTTACTCCTTTTGGCCGTGTTGCTCCAGAACTGGGGCAGAAACTTCTAAACGAAGTTCTTGTTTTGGAGAACAAAACTAATGTGCCTATACTATCCATTCAGCCGTTTGGTCAGCAAGGATTTGATTATGCGGTAAAAATCCGAACCATGAATGTTGCAGATCACGATGATTTGCAGAGAATGGTGGGTTATCAGATTCGTAAGTTCAATGCTTGCCGTAAGTGTTTGAAATGTGAATCACTATGTAGGGCTGGTGCGATTTCTATCGTTGGGGATAGCTATTACATAAATCCAGAAAAATGTGTTCACTGTAAGATGTGTGTAACACCAAAATATCTTGATGGTGGCTGCATGATGGATAAATATTTAAGAACAAAGTAATTAGAACTGAGGTAGCGCTATGGCTATGAAATTTAGAGCCCACGATACTTTCTTCATCCGAAAAGGGTGGTTAAGTAAGGGCATGAAATATGTCTGCAATAAGCCAGATGTTTTTATAGATAAAAAAGATAATCCTATGGATGTGCTAGGCATTGGCTCTAACATGGTCAAAGCATTGAGATATTGGCTCCAGACTGTTGGACTTACAAAAGAACCCAACTCAGGTCGCCGTACACAGAGCTTTACTGAGTTAGGAAAAGCCGTCTTTGAACATGACCGTTTTATCGAAGAAACCGGCACACTATTTCTTTTGCAGTATAAACTTGCAAGCAACAAAGAAGAAGCAACAGCATGGTATTACTTCTTCAATGAGTTTTCCATGTCAGAGTTTACGAAAGAAGATTTTGTTGCAAGTCTCCAAAACTATGTTTTGATGAATGAATCCAACGCTTCTGTGGCAATCAGATCTTTGAATGATGACTTTGCCTGTATCATTAACACATATATGCCCAAACAAAGAAGCGGCTCTCCTAAGAATAGCCCAGAAAACAATATTGATTGTCCTTTTGGTGAATTAGGACTGGTAGATGTTTTCAATAAGGTGCGGCGCACCTATAAGAAAACAATTCCTGCTGTTTCGTCTATCAATCCGTGGGTCGCCATGGCCGTTATTCAGGATCAGGCGAATGGAAGAAAAGAGATTAGCCTTAACGAGTTGCTTACAGCTCCGTGTAATATTGGTAAGGTATTCAATTTAGATGCACTCTCCATGCTCGATTTATTACGAGAAATTGAGAAGTTGGGAGAAGTGAAGATTATTAGAACTGCGGGTCTGGATATTATCAGAATTCTCTCTGACGGAGATTTTAATTCCTGTGTGGAGATGTACTATGCCAGCTTAAATGAGCAGAACTGAGGAGTATTAAACTATGAGCAAAATGATCTCTGTTGCATCAGGATTCCAATATTCGGTGAATATCGGGTATGACCTGAACAACGATGATAAACTTAAAAACTTCATACCGACGAGATCCGCACTTGAACTCCTTGAGGATATTCTGCTCAGTACGAGAAGTACCTCAACGGATAGAGCGAGAGTGCTGATTGGTGCTTACGGTAAAGGTAAGTCCCATATTGTACTTACCATTATGGCCATGTTGATGAAGCGTGATTTATCGCTTTTTGAAAAAGTATTGCCTAAAATCAAAGATAATCTTCAGCTGCAAAGCTGTGTGAAAAATTACTATGATAGCGACAATAAGATTTTGCCTATTATAATTACCGGTAGCAATACCAGCTTAACTCAGGCGTTTCTTCTTGCACTCCAGCGAACCCTTGCTGAAAATGATTTGCTTGATATTATGCCTGAGACAAACTATAAGGCTGCAATCTACACTATCGAGCGATGGAAAAAGGAGTTCCCGAACACTTTCGAGGATTTCAAAAAGGCGTTAGACGCTCCTGTAAATAAATTTGTTGAAGAACTTAAAGATTACAGCATTACGGCCTACGAGAAGTTTGAACGTATCTATCCTACACTTACTGCTGGTAGCGTATTTAATCCTTTTCTTGGGTTTGATGTGGTGGAGCTATATGAGGGCGTTGTTAAAAGCCTGAAAGCAAAGGGCTTTACCGGTGTCTATGTAATTTATGATGAGTTCAGTAAGTTCCTTGAAGCCAATATCTCTGAGGCATCAGTAAGTGATACGAAGATGCTCCAGGATTTTGCAGAAAAGTGTAATCGAAGCGGAAGCTTGCAGATGCACTTGATGCTTATATCTCATAAGGAGATTTCAAATTACATTGACACGCTGCCAAAGCAGAAAGTTGATGGTTGGAGAGGAGTTTCTGAAAGATTCACTCATGTTCATTTGAACAATAATTTTTCTCAAACATACGAAATTATAGCTTCCGTGATTCAGAAAAATTCTGTACTCTGGGAGCAGTTTTGTCATACCTATAAAGAGAATTTTGACGGAGTATTACAACGATATATAGCTCATCCAATGTTCTCGGAAATGAACATAGTCGAGCTGGGTAACATGATTCGTTCTTGTTATCCGCTTCAACCGGTTTCTACATTCATACTTCCTCGTCTTTCTGAGTGTGTAGCTCAGAATGAGCGTACCTTATTTACTTTTTTGTCAGCGAATGGTGCGGCAACATTACCGAACTTCTTGGAAAAGTTCCATGATGATGAGTTTAGCATGATTACTCCTGACATGATTTACGATTACTTTGAGCCTTTGTTTAAGAAAGAAGTCTATTCTAGCGATTTGTATAAGACATATCAGCTGACCACGGCTATCTTGGTAAAAATAGAAGAAGGCTCCCTTGAAAGCAAACTCGTAAAAACACTTTCACTTATTTACATTCTTGAACAGTTTGAAAAACTTGCACCTACCCGTGATGAACTTGTCGGTATTTTCTCTGTGGACTATACGGTGCCTGAGGTAGAGGAAGCAATCGACAATTTGATTGGAAAAGAATATGTAGTTTATCTTAAACGCAGCAACAATTATCTTCGTCTCAAACAGACTTCCGGAGTGGATATTCATCAGAAAATCCATGATACAATAGCTGCACAAAAAGGCAAGGTTTCGGTCAAAGATACTTTGAACAAAGCTAACTTTGATAGTTATGTATATCCGTCCAGATATAACGATGAGCGAGAAATGACACGATATTTTTCCTTTGTATTTATTGACGCTTCAGAAGTATCTGCTATAACTAACTGGAAAATGAAAGCAGAGAGTATTTCTGGCGATGGTGTTGTGTATGGTATTATTCCGCAGAGTGCCGAGGCTCTTGTAGAGGTCAGAGAAGTTCTTCTGGAAACCAGTTTGCAAACGCAACAAGCAATTTTCGTTGTTCCCAAACAATACATAGACATTACAGAGGTTGTTGCAGAATTTAATGCGGTTTCTTTCCTCCGAGAAGCAGCCAGCGATGATAAGGTGCTGTTTGAGGAATGCGAAGTAATTTATGAAGATTTGAGAGAGGTTATCAACGCCTATATAAAAGCCTACACACAACCGGAGAAGTATAAATCTTGCTATATCTATCAAGGCAAGGAGCGTATAATCGGTCGAAAGGCTGCCTTGACAGGGTTATTATCTGATATTTGTGATGAAGTTTTTTCTCAGACACCGATTGTCAATAATGAAGCAATCAATAAGGATGATATTACTTCTATTGCCTACAATAGCCGCAGCAAGATTATTTCCGGTCTTTTAAGAAATGAACTGGAAAAGGGCTTGGGATTGACTGGTTCTGGTCAGGAAGTTTCTATTATGCGTAGCACCCTGATTCGTACCGGTGTATTGCTAGAAGAAGCTGGTATTACAAAAATCAACCTTTGGCCTGATGATCCATACCTGGAAAGTGCCTTAAGAACCATTGTTGAATTTATTCGTGAGGCTCACCGAAAGGGTAATATGAATTTTGGGGAACTGTATTATCGACTCACGGATGCTGAGTATCACATTGGTATGAGAAAAGGATTGATTCCAATTTATCTTGCCGCTGTTATGCATGAGTTTAAGCAAAGTGTTCTTATTACAGATCGCTTCGGTCAGGTTCCTACCTCGACAGACATTCTGCTGCAGATCAATGCTGATCCGTCAGCTTTCTTTATTACTTATGTGGATTGGAACCCGGAAAAAGAGTTGTTCGTTTCAAACTTGGCAGAGCTTTTCCGTGACCATGTAATTGAAGCCGAAAAAGTGAATAACGCCCATGACTATGTAGTCCTTGCGATGCGTCGATGGTATATGTCCTTGCCAAAGTATTCTAAGGAAATAAAGAGAACGGTCTTTGGTGACAAAGTAGATAAGCGGTATCTTGGATTTGTTCGCTTGCTGAGGCAGAATATCGGCTCCCACGAGTTCTTATTCCAGCGATTGCCAGAGGTTTTTGGCTATGTAGCTGAATTTACTCCGGGGGTAGTAGAGAATGTCGCAGCCGCAAAAAAGTATTATGACGATTCCCTGATGACGTTAAAGAAAAGTCTTATTAAAGAGGTTAAAGAACTTTTTGCGGCACCACACACAAAACGGTTTGGAATGACTTCCCTTGCTTCTGTTATTAAAGACTGGTGTGAAACTCTGGATAGTACAGTTTACGAGCAATTGTTCCCTGATGGAACAGAAAAATGCTTGTCTTTGTTCCGTTCTATGACGAACGACGAAGAGACTTTTATTGCAAGACTCGCAAAGGTCTGCACCGACTTGCGTTTGGAAGATTGGGATGATAACACGCATGGCCGCTTTACTAAGAGCCTTAATCGCTATAAGACGACGGCAGAGCAGTATTGTTCCAAGGCAGAAAAACAAGGTGACGACCACTCTGATAGCAACTATCAGGTTACATTTGTTGATGAGGGCGGGTCTACAAGTACAAAACGATTTGATAGAGTGGAAATATCCAAGCGTGGCAAATTACTTCTGAACGCAATCACTTCAGATATTGAATCCATGGGGCACTCTATCTCCGAGCAAGAAAAACGTCAGATTCTCATGGAAGTTTTGAAAAAAATGTGTTAGGAGGAGTGAATATGGCTTACTTTGACAATGCAGCAACCACATTTCCAAAACCAGAAGCTGTATATTCCTTTATGGATAAGTTTTACCGAAGCAATGGTGCCAGTGCAGGTCGTGGCAACTACAGAGCTTCTCTGTCTGCCGGAACATTGATTGCTGAAACAAGGCAGCTTTTGCAAGCACTTTTGCATTGTCAGGCTAAGCAGGTTGTGTTCACGCCTACGGCAACGATTGCTTTAAATATTGTGCTTCAAGGTTTGATAAAAAACGGTGTAAAAGAAGTATATATTAGCCCGTTTGAACACAATGCTGTTACTCGCACTTTACACGCTTATACAGTGGACGGCCAGATCAAGGTGCATAAGCTCGCAGTATCCGAGAATATGATCTATGACCTTGAAAGAATCCGCTATCAATATGAGAATAAGCATCCCGACCTGGTAATTGTCAGCCACGCCAGTAACGTTTTCGGACTGATTGCACCAATAGAAGAAATCTTTCAGCTGAGCAAGCAATTTAACGCTTACACCGTCGCTGACATGGCTCAGACAGCAGGGTTAGTTGATTGTAATGTGGGTTCTGCCGTGTTTGACTTTGCAATATTTGCTGGCCATAAGACGCTCTATGGTCCTACTGGCATCTCTGGTTTTGTAATGAAGCCTGAGATTGAGCTACCGTCAGTACTTTATGGTGGAACCGGTTATGATTCTGCAAACCAAGATATGTCCCTTTCTCTTCCCGAAAGATTTGAAATGGGAACCATGAATATAAGCGGTATAGCTGGCCTGCACGCTGCACTCACATGGATTAACGAAGTATCGCTTGTTGCCTTGCGTGAAAAAGAGACTCGGAACAGACAAAGATTGTTGAAGATACTGAATGATTATTGGTTTATAAAGGTCGTGGGGAATTATCTTCAAAATGAATATATTGGAATTATATCATGTCTCATAGATGGAATCAGTAGTGATAGTGCGGGAAAAATATTTGACAATGCAGGCATTGCGGTGAGAACTGGATTGCAGTGCGCTCCGTTAGCACATGAGTTTATGAAGACTTATCCGGCTGGCACAATTCGATTTAGTGTAAGCTATTTCACAAGCGAACAGGATTTCCAAGAGCTTATACAGGTGCTTGATCAAATTGAAGATAATATATAAGCAGGGGGTGAAAACGTGAGTTTTACAGATATTGATATAAAACAAGAGTATCGTTCTCTGCTTGATAATGTTATCAAGGACTTTTATATTCCAGTTCTCAAGGAAGCTATCCTGTACAAAAGAGCCGTTGGTTTCTTTTCATCCACTGCATTGGTTGAGATGTCTGCAGGCATTTGCGGCCTTGTTAAAAACGGTGGTAAAATACAGCTAATCGCTTCGCCTCGCCTATCTGCAGAGGATATTGATGCGATTAACGATGGGATCCGACGCAGAGATGATGTCATAGAAGAGGCTCTTATCCGAGCATTATCGGAACCAGCGAGTTCTCAAGAGTCTGCTCGATTGAACCTGTTGTCTAACCTGATCGCTTCTGGGGTACTGGAAATTAAAATTGCATTTCTGGAAGATGACAACTCAGTGGGTATGTTCCACGAAAAAATGGGCTTGATGTATGACCGAGACAACAATATTATTGCTTTTTCAGGATCTATGAATGAGAGCTTTAATGCTTTCCGACAGAACTATGAGGCAGTTGACGTATTTACCTCTTGGTCTAACGACGAGCAACGAGTTTTGGCTAAGCAGTCTGCGTTCAATGCAATGTGGAATGATTATGAACCGAGTATTCGTGTGCGTGAGTTTCCGCAGGTGTCCGATTTGATAATCCAAAAATATAGAATTTCCAACGAGACTGATTTGAACCTTGACGACAGTTTCTCAGATAACAAATCGAGTAGCACACTGGCAGATGATAAAAGGGATGGTTCAAACGGGCCACATATCCCTGCAAAAGTGAAAATGCGTCCATACCAGATAGAGGCTATCAATAGTTGGGCATCTAAGAACTATCGTGGTATCTTTGATATGGCTACTGGTACAGGTAAAACATATACAGCCCTTGCTGCGGTAGCGACATTATATGAAGCCACGAATCAAAACCTTGCGGTATTTATTGTATGTCCTTATCAGCACTTGGTTGAGCAATGGAAAGATGATATTGTCGCCTTTGGAATGAAGCCGATAGTATGCTATTCAGCTTCAGCACAGAAAAACTGGAAAGAGCGTCTAAAAATAGCGGCCACCAGCTTTAACCTGGGAGTACAAAATCACTTCTGCGTTATAACTACAAATGCAACATTTTCTAGTGACTATGTACAGAATATTGTAAAGAAAATGCGTGGCAATGTTCTCCTTGTCGTTGACGAGGCACACAATTTCGGAGCAGAAAACCTTAGCACGACCCTTATGGATAACATAAAATACCGTTTGGCTCTTTCAGCAACAATCGACAGGTATGGAGATCTAGAGGGTACAAGAAAACTTTATGAGTACTTTGGAGAAAAGTGTATCGAATATACTCTTAAAGATGCGATCGACAATAAGATGCTAACACCGTATTATTATCATCCAGTAGTTGTTTCGCTTAATGAAACAGAACTGGAGGAGTACCTGGATATTACGGCAAAGATCAGGAAGAATGTCCATGCCGATAAAAACGGAAAGGTTGTTCTTAGCGAATACGCAAAAATGCTTCTCATTAAGAGAGCACGTTTGGTGTCTGGTGCTGTCGAAAAGATTAGCGTTCTGCGTGAATTAATGCAGGACTATAAGGATGACAGTCATATGTTAGTTTACTGTGGTGCAACAACCATGCACGATGTTGACTATAAGGAAGGTAAAGCCCATATTGATGACATTCGCCAGATTGATCTGGTTGCTAATATGCTTGGCAATGATTTAGGAATGCGTGTTTCTAAGTTCACATCAGAGGAAGATGCGGCAGAAAGAGAACGCATAAAGTCTGATTTTGATGCAGGAGACCATCTGCAAGCAGTGGTTGCTATTCGATGCTTAGACGAGGGTGTAAATATTCCAAGCATTAAAACAGCATTTATTTTGGCCAGCAGTACCAACCCTAAGGAGTATGTGCAAAGAAGAGGACGAGTTCTACGACTTTTTAAGGGTAAAAACTTTGCAGTTATTTACGATTTCATTACCCTACCCTTTGCTCTTAACTACATGGATCATATTGATGCCGAGACTCTGGAAAGCGGCAAGTCCTTGGCAAAACGAGAAATTCTGCGAATGAAGGATTTTGCATCCATTGCCGAAAATCCTTTTGATTCTGATGAGTTGATTTCACAGATTCAGAGTGCTTACGAAATTGAGCTTGATGATGATCGGGAGGACGATGATTATGTCTAACGAAAAAGGTATCGACCCTAAAAAACTAAATATAATGAAAATAAGGATTCTTCAGGCTGAACAGGAAAACCTGAGAACAAAAGACAAAACTACGGATGCGATGGTTGAGCATATCAGAAAGATTATTGCCTCCGAAGCAAAGAAGGGATTTTAAGGAGGTGGATTTATGCTAATTAAGTCACTCAAAATGCAGAACTTCCGCCAGTTCAAAGGGACAACTGCGGTTGATTTTTCCTGTGATCCGAATCAGAATGTAACAATTATTCTGGGTGACAATACCTTTGGCAAGACTACTTTACTTCAGGCGTTCAACTGGTGTTTTTATGAGACTGTTATGTTCGATAATAATCCCGATTTCCTTTTGAATCTGGAAATGGCGAATGGAATGATGAATGGCGACTCGGAAACCGTGTCTGTAGAGATTTGTGTAATCCACAACAGTATTGAGTATGTCGTTTCTCGTTCTCAGCAGTATCTGTGTGCTAACAATAAAGTTACTGGTGCCAAGAAATGTCAGGCTAAAGTATCCTACAAACAGCCTGATGGACAAACCGAATCTGTTCGAGCATTGGAAGTTCAGAATGTTATTGAAAACATTCTTCCAAAAGATCTTTCTACATATTTTTTCTTCGATACGGAGCGTGTACGCAGTATCAGTACTAGAAAAGATGTGTCGGATGCAGTAAAGGGGCTTTTGGGTCTTTCAATTATGGATAATGCTATCAAGCACATCGGTACAAAAGGCAATAAGAAAACCGTTTTGGGTAAGCTCTACGGCGCAATGGATACTGATGGCGACAAGAGAGCCCGTGATGCTCTGGATATGATTCAGAGTTCAGAAGCTAAGCGTGAGGCAATCAAGGAACAGCTTGAGACTTGTGTTTCTCAAATTAAGCAGTATGAGGCTCGGAAAGGACAGCTTGACGATATTCTGCGTGATAATCAAACAACAGCTGTATTGCAGAAAAAGAAAGAAGATCTTGAGCGTCGCCTTTCCGCAGAAAACAGCTCTCTAGAAAGCACAACAGCATTGTTCTTCAAAGAGTTTAGCAAAGGTTCTTTGCAGTTGTTTGCCCAGCCGCTTCTCGGCCGTGCAAATGACTTCCTTGCAGCAACAAAGATTGACGATAAAGGCATCCGTGATTTAACTGCTCCAACAATTCTTGAACTTATCAAGCGTGGCAAATGTATTTGTGGAGCAGAAATCTGCGATGGAAACGATGCATACAGGCATTTGATGGAGGAATTAAACTTTGTTCCCCCTGAGTCTATTGGCAATACTGTTCGTCATTACAGAGAGAAACTTTTGTCCTTCTCTAAAAATGCTGATCATATTTATGATAGTTTGACTTCTCGTTATCAAGAAATTTATAGATCAAAAGCTCGTATCCAAGAGTGGGAGGATGAGCTTGCTGATATTAGTGTTCAAATTAAGGGCAAAGAACACATGAAGCGATATGAGATAGAGCTGGTTGATGTAAAAAAACGTCTGAGAGAATTAAATGATAAGAAAGAACGCTTAATTCGTGATGATGCTATCTTAAAAAGCGATATTGAGCGCTACAAGAAAGTATATGATAGCCTGATTGCTGTTTCTGGCAAAAACAAGGAAACAATGCTCCTTATCCAGTATGCCGAAGAAATTCTCGACTGGCTCTCATCTACATATAAGGAGAAAGAAGCATTTATACGTGATGAGCTTGAAACAAAAGTCAATCATATTTTCGAGCAGATGTATCATGGTCATAGAAGGGTTTCAATTGACCAAAGATACCAGGTTACGCTGTTGACTACAATTGAGGATAAAGAAGTGGCTGCCGGTGAATCTGAAGGTTCTAACCGAGTAAAGAGCTTTGCATTTATCGCTGGCCTGGTGGCACTCGCTAAGGAAAAGCTCATCGCTACTGCCGGTGAGGAAGGCTTTAACCTTTCTTCTGAGCCCTACCCTTTGGTAATGGATGCTCCGTTCTCTAACGCTGACGAAATCCACACTGCAAATATTTCTAAGGTACTACCTGAGATTGCAGAGCAAGTTATCATGTTTGTTATGCAGAAAGACTGGCGTTACGCTGAACCGGTTATGGCTTCTCGTGTTGGTAAACAGTACAGCCTGAAGAAGCATAGCGAAACATATACAGTTCTGGAGTAAGGAGGGTTAAAGAGTGTTTGAAAATGATTACAATATTACCGGAAAACACGCAACTTATCTAAAGTTTCTGGCTGCGAAAAACTCTGGAACAAAAGATGCAGATGATTCTTCACCTACTTCTGCCAGAATTTTTGAGAGATACATTGATGTCTATATGAATGCAGCGATTTGGGGATTGCTGTATGAAAGAACTGCCCCTCGTGATACTGCTTCTGATGACCGAGCCAGAATATACGCAGATGCGTATGCAAATGAGAGAGAAAACTGTGTTTTCTTGTATCGTATGGTTATGCTGTTAGATAAAACTACGACTTTGGAACCAACTGCTCGTGTAGATCGTGCGTTTCGTTATGATACGCAGGAGGATAAAAAGTCAGAATTCCAAGCGAACATGGAGTTGTTCCATTCTTATGTTCGAGGTGGAATAGAAGAAATGTATGAACAATTTACAGATGGTTGTTCCACCAGAGATGACTACATGAATAAAGTTTATGAAGTTCTGACTACATTTAGGCAAGAAATTGCAGGTCTTTCTTATGAGGATGAACTTGCAAAACTAATAGGCTGAAATTAAGGAAGTGATTATATGAACAATATGCAATTCTATGAGTATGTGTTGTCGCTGCTCATTGAGGCTGGCCATGTAATCACCTCTGTTCCTGTTTATGCGAATCACACGTCGGGAGAAACGCTTTATATTGACTCGTCAAAGGATGTAATGGTAAGTAGCTTTGAACGAGAACTCCTTACACTTATAGACAATGTTTCGCTTTTGGTTGATATTAGATGGGCGGGTATTTTAGATGAACTTGATGAGAATGTACAGGTTTTCTCGATAACTGTCGATTTTCCGGAACGAGTTCGTAGCCAAAATGTTGCAGAGATTCATCATCTTTTGCAACAATATTGGAGCTGCACACATAGTATTGTCTTTTTTAAGAACAGAGAGAGCTATATTATCTCTTTCGCAGATAACGACTGTTCTCATATTTTGTCTGACTGGTGGGATATTGAGACAAACTATTACGATGTGGTGGAGCGTATTGGCGTCGAAAATATATTTCTGGAGACCTGCAAAGATTATTTTTTTGATTTCCTGTTTGCCATCGCTCGTGAATATTACATCCACCCAATCTCTTTTGAAGAAGCAGCCTATGGGCTTATGCCGATTGATTATATCTCTAAGAGCCTCTCATCGGATTTTCCCATTTCCAAAGAAGACGTTAAGAAAATGATTGAGAGTAATTTGGTAACTTTTGAGAGTCTCTATGGAGATGACTATGTTGAACCCGTCTATACAGGTATGGATGAACTCGTCAAATATCACAATATCTCTGATGAGATTGACCGCATTAGTTTTGAGCTTGAACTTGCTGAAGATGAAAATAACGATCAATTTGAATATGAAGATGACGAATTCATTGAGGATAATGAGGCTGACATTGTCGAGGATTATGACGAAGATATAGATCCTGCCATTTTCGATGATCCTGTTTTGATGGTTAAATGGCTTGAGAAAAAGCAAAAAGAACGTCTTGAAGCAGAACACCGTGAGCAGGAAGGATTAGAACCGAAAAGTACGAAGACAGCGACAGCACGTTCACTTTTCCAAATTTTGTGTAAATTGTAAGAGTTAGTGGGAAAGACGTGTGTATTCGACTTAAATGAACCAATGGTTATTGCGGGATACATTATTCGAGTCAGAGTAAATAGCAAGGTACTCCCCATTTATTTATCTGCGGTCCTAAATTCTCAATATGGAAAACAAACATTAGCTGATATGTGTAAAGCCATCGTTGGGCAAGCAAACATTAACGCACAAGAATTACAAGATATAGCAATTCTTATTCCGCCAATCGAATTGCAGGAGAAATTTTCAGACGATGATGAAACTATCAAAAAATCAAAATTGACGATTCAGCAGAGCCTTGATAAACTGGAAGTGCTGAGAAAAGCGTTGATGCAGCAGTATTTTGGGTGAGGTAAGTAAATGGAAACTAAAATCCTGTCTTTACCACAATATGTAGATAAAATTAGTTCGCTTGAAATTGAACATGAGCTGAAGATGTTTCCACCTAAACTTATGTTTCGTGGACAGCCTAGGTGTTATTCACTGGAACCATCTTTGGGTAGACGTCCATCGTCGACGTGGCTAAACAGTTGGACGTTTGTTGAAAAAGATTTAGTTCAGTCTGCTCAACAGAATTTTCCTTTACTGTTTCCAGATTCAGATTATCCAGTAGTGCTATTGGCGAAATTACAACATTATGGAATTTATACTAGAATGCTTGATATCACAGAAAACGCTCTTGTTGCACTTTATTTTGCTTGCAACAAGGATGAGTCAGAAGATGGAGAAGTTTTTGTATTCCAGGCACAGATGCATTCTGCATATGATCCGATTGCCAATGTCGTTGCAGACACTTACCGCCTGACTGAGAATTCGGTGACCCCAATAGAAAATTATTATTACCGAGCATTACATAGACCGTATGCTACTCGATGGCTATATCCGGGTTGGGAAACGGATATGGATGAGGGAATAAAAAGATTTTCAGGTGCACTTAAAAGACCCATTTTTATTGAAGCAGGTACAATATGTGAACGTCAGAAGAATCAAAGTGGGAAATTTATTTTATTCCCTAATGAGATTTTTGAAAAAACGACAGTGGTTGATAAACTGGTAACGCTAGAAAGAGCAGATTCGTGTATATTGAAAAAATATACTATTGACTGTGAGGCAAAACAAACAATTCTTCAACAGTTACAAAGAGTTGGCATTGCGAAGGATACTCTTTTTTCGGACGATGTTGATACAGTGTTGAAAAGTGTTGTTGATGAGCAAAGAAAGCGATATCTGGGATGAAGCAGTTGGCGATTATCACGGCCAGTTTTGATCATTTTTGGGAATTGGAGTTCATCCCTTTTGCAGAAGTGGCGAATCTATCCGCCCACTTTTTGAACAATTTCTCAGTTATTACCTGTGTAATCTAAGAACGAATTCGAGAGGTGATCCCATGCCCAACTTCACCCGTTTCCTCTCCGACCCCCAACTCACCCCCTTCGCAGAGGTGGCTGTGACGGCGGAAAAAGTATATCCCATCGACCCGGCGACGTGCGTGTTCAACTGTCGCCGCTGCCTGGAGTTTGCCGTCAAGTGGATGTACTCCGTGGACGGTGCTTTGGTCATGCCATACGACGACCGGCTGGTGAGTCTCATGGACGCCGGGGATTTTCGGGACATCGTGGGGGAGGACCTGTGGCGGCGGCTGAAGTACATCCGGCAGACGGGCAACGCCGCCGCCCACACAGGGAAGAAGATCGCCCCGGAACAGGCCCGGTTGTGCCTGGAAAACCTCTATATCTTCCTGGACTTTGTGGCCTACTGCTACGGGGAAAACTGCACAAGGGGAGAGTTTGACGCGTCCTTGTTGGAGGTCAAACCCGAGGCCATTCCCGATCCCCAGCTGGCGGCCCCAGAGGTGGTGGATCTGGCCGCGCTGATGGAGGAAAGCCGGGCGCTCAAAGCGGAACTCACCGCCCGCCGGGAGGCCCAGCAGGAGAGCTATGTGCCGAAGCCCCTGGACCTCTCCGAGTACCAGACCCGGAAGCTGTACATCGACGCCATGCTCACCGACGCCGGCTGGACCGAGGGGAAGGACTGGGTCAATGAGGTGGAACTGCCCGGCATGCCCAACAAGTCTGAGGTGGGCTATGCCGACTATGTGCTCTACGACGACACCCACCGGCCCCTGGCGGTCATCGAGGCCAAGAAAACCTGCGTGGACCCGGCCAAGGGCCGTCAGCAGGCCAAGCTATATGCGGACCTGCTGGAGCAGCAGTGCGGCCGCCGCCCGGTGATCTTCCTCACCAACGGGTTCGACACCCGCATGGACGACGGGGCCTACCCGGAGCGGAAGGTGGCTGCCTTCTACTCCAAGCGGGACCTGGAGAAGCTCTTTAACCTGCGCGCCATGCGCACCAGCCTGGAACACATCCGGGTGGACAAGGACATCGCCGGACGGTACTACCAGGAGGGCGCCGTCAAAGCGGTGTGCCAAGCCTTCGGGGAGAAGAACCGCCGGAAGGCTCTGCTGGTCATGGCCACCGGTTCCGGTAAGACCCGGACGGTGATCGCCCTGGTGAAGGTGCTGCTGGAACACGGGTGGGTCAAAAACGTCCTCTTCTTGGCGGACCGCAACGCCCTGGTCACCCAGGCCAAGCGCAGCTTTGTGAATCTACTGCCCGACCTGTCCGTCACCAACCTGTGCGAGGAGAAGGACAACTACTCCGCCCGGTGCGTGTTCTCCACCTACCAGACCATGATGCACTGCATCGACACCGTGGAGGACGAGAGCGGCAAGCTGTTTACGGTAGGCCACTTCGACCTCCTCATCTGCGACGAGGCCCACCGCTCCATCTACAACAAGTACCGGGACATCTTCACCTACTTTGACGCTCCGCTGGTGGGCCTCACCGCCACCCCCAAGGACGAGATCGACAAGAACACCTATGAGGTGTTTGAGCTGGAGAGCGGTGTGCCCACCTACGGCTACGACCTGGCCCAGGCAGTGCGGGACGGTTTCCTGGTAGACTTCCGCACGGTGGAGAGCAAACTGAAATTCCTGACGGAAGGCATCGCCTATGACGATCTGCCGGAGGAGGAAAAGGCCATCTATGAGGACACCTTCACCGATGACAACGGGGACCTGCCCGAGCGGATCGACGCCTCCGCCCTCAATCAGTGGCTGTTCAACGAGGACACCATCCGGTTGGTGCTGGATTTGCTGATGACCAATGGGTTAAAGATTGACTACGGGGAGAAGCTGGGCAAGACCATCCTCTTTGCCAAGAACCACCGCCATGCAGAGAAGATCCGTGATGTATTTTATAAAGAGTATCCCTATCTACCCGGCTACGCCAAAGTCATTGACAACCACATGACCTACGCCCAGAGTGCCATTGATGAGTTTTCCGAGCCGGACAAGCTTCCCCAGATCGCCATTTCCGTGGACATGCTGGACACGGGCATCGACGTGCCGGAGATCCTCAACCTGGTGTTTTTCAAAAAGGTGATGAGTAAGGCGAAATTCTGGCAAATGATTGGCCGGGGCACCCGCCTATGTCCGGGGCTGATCAACGGGGAGGACAAGGACCAATTCTATATCTTTGACGTTTGCGGAAACTTTGAGTTTTTCCGTCTGCGCAAGGGAAAGGGAGAAAGCACGCCCAACCAGATGCCCTTGCAAAGCGCCATTTTCTTCTTGAAGGCGCAGATCGTGTGCAAGCTTCAAGATCTGGCCTACCAGACGGAGGCGTTGATTTCCTTCCGGCAGCAGCTGGTGCAGGAAATGCTGTCCAAGGTCCAGGAACTGAACCGGGACAACTTTGCAGTGCGCCAGCACTTGCGATATGTGGAAAAGTTTTCCGATCCCGCCAGCTATCAGACCGTTCGCTATGAAGATACGCTAGAGATTAAGGACGAGGTGGCGCCTCTCATCCAACCGGATGCGGAGGAAGTCAGTGCTGTGCGGTTCGATGCGCTGATGTATGGCATCGAATTGGCCTACCTGGCGGGGAAGACCTACTCCCGCGCGCGGAAGGATCTGGTGAAAAAAGTTCAGGGCATTGCCAGCGTTGCCAATGTTCCGGAGATCCAGGCCCAGTCGGAGCTGATGGAGCAGATTCTGCATACCAACTATTTGGAAAACGCTGGGATCAACGAGTTTGAGCATATCCGTGCCTGCCTGCGGGACCTGATGAAGTACCTGCCACGTAGCGGGGAGATCTACAACACGGACTTTACGGATAACATCCTCTCCACGGAATGGCACGAGTCAGAGTTGGAGAACGATGACTTGAAGAACTACAAGGCCAAAGCAGAGTTTTATATCCGCCAGCACAAAGACAACCCTGTGATTGCCAAACTGCACTCGAACCTTCCGTTGACGGAAGAAGATATCGGAGAGCTGCAAAACATCCTGTGGAGTCAGGTGGGCAGCCGCCAAGACTATGAGGCGGAGATTGGCGCCAAACCATTGGGAGAGTTTGTGCGGGAGATTGTTGGCCTGGATATGAAGGCGGCCAAGGAAGCATTTTCTGCGTACTTGGATGAGACCAGCCTGGATAGCCGGCAGATTTATTTCCTCAATCAGATTATAGAGTACATTGTCCACAATGGCATGATGAAAGACTTGTCTGTGCTCCAGGGACCGCCCTTTACCGACCAGGGCAGCATTGTGGAAGTGTTTACGGATCCGTCGCTGTGGAGGGCCATCCAAGGCGTCATTGACCGCATCAACGCCAATGCAGTGGCATGATGTGTAGAGGGATTACCTACAAACAAAAAATCAAGACCAGATTGAGAACGTTGTGAAAGGCTGTGAATGAGATACCACAAGAAAAAGGGAGGACGCTTGTGAAAATTAACTTTTGCACTTTGAAGGAAGTGAAATGGTATGAACGCAAACCCAATTCTTCTCCAGAAAAAATATGCCCGCGTCATTGAGCGTTTTTCCCAAAGAAAGCATATCTCATTGGATGCAGCACTGAACTTTTTCTACCACTCTGAAGTCTACCAGCTGACGCGAGACGGCGTCTCTGATATGCACTGTATGAGTGATGAGTATTTAGCAGATGAGTTGGAAGAGGAGTACAACGCTGTAAAATAATCTATCAGATTAGGCCGCCTGTGTAGACAGGCGGCCCATTTTATCCAGCCATGGCTAAAGCACCAGGCGTTTGCATGGTCATGGTATGGTAGTGTCAAGGATTTTTCGCAAATTGGTTTGCAGGCCCTGGCAAGCGTGCGATCATCCAGCATTTCAAATATTAGGAAAACCGCATACGCAACATGCTGGCCGGGCTTACCGAACCTGGAAGATAACATCGTGGTATCCAAAGCGGCAAGGGGGGTGTGGCGTGCGCGTCCCAGTTTCTTATGGATCCCATTCGGTTTTCTTGGAACCGAAGAAGCCCGGCTCTGTTGTGCCTACTTCGTTTCCCTTGGAGTCATAATGATGCGTCGAAAAAAAGCCGACCTGGGAGGAACCTACTTTATGACCTGCGGCATCTCGGTGCGATGTGCTGCCAAACAACCCAGGAACACTGCTGCCAACTTTGTGTCCTTTGGAATCATAGTGATTCATTGTCCCAAACAAGCCAGGGCGGCTTTCGCCAATCTTGTTGCCATGGCTGTCATAGTGCTTGATCGTACCCAAAAAACCGGGGCGGCTGGTGATTTTCTTCTTTGTCATAGTGAAAGTCCTCCTATCATGCTCGTGTTTCTTTTCACGGAATCAAGAATGGTTTTGGATGGGAAAATGAGAACAAGACGAAGCGTTGAATGAACATCGAAAGAATATGGACCAATCTGTCTGATAAGGCTCCCAGCGACCTCAGTTAATGCTATTATAGTCGATCATTGCGCAAAAATCTAGAACCATTGCGGGGAAACCTCGCTGGCTGACATCGCCAAAGGATAGGGGAGAGGGGGAACCCCTGCGATAGACACCGTGCCAGAAATTATGCGAGGCGAGTTGGCCAGGTGCTTTTCGAAACGCCAGGATCCGAGACTTACGCAGGAAAGGAAGCGCTCAAACAACAGCCCTCTGGGAATCGACGGGATTCCCGGAGGGCTGTTCCATGTTGTCACCTTATTGTCAGCGCTCCTCCTGGAGGAGGGAAGAAACACCGCCAGGTGCACTGTGACAGAGCAAAGGCGCGTGCCGCCCCAGTTCGAAAAACAGTTCCGCTGAGAGCGTAGAAAAAGCGTTTCCTATGTTTGCTTTGCGCAGGGCATAGTTGTAGGCGTTGACGGGCCTTGCAAGGATCCCTCATGATAGGATGATAAAAATTGAGAAGCAGGCCGCTGGTTCATCCTGCTGCCTGGCCGACGGTTTCCATCTTCGCAAAAACGCAATGAAACAGAAGGAGTCGTGTTATGAAGAATCGAATCATCCAAGCAAATCGCTTAGCCGCCTTTACCCAGAATTTACGCCGGGAGGAAAAAAGCGCCGCTACCATCGAGAAATATTCCTGGGATGTGGCACAGTTTGTGCACTGGGCGGGACAGGTCCCTGTGACCAAAGCTCTGGTGGCGGCGTGGAAGGAAGCGCTGCTGGAAAAAGGGTACGCCCCAGACACAGTCAACGGGAAGCTGACCGCCCTGGACCGCTTCCTGACGTTTTGGGGTTGGGAGGACTGCCGGGTAAAGCACGTAACATGCCAGCGGAAACTGTTCCGGGAGGATCGGAGGGAGTTGACGCGAGAGGAATACTTCCGCCTGGTGAACGCCGCATCGGGCAAGCCGCAGCTCATGCTGTTGCTGGAAACGATTTGCGCCACGGGGATCCGGGTGAGCGAGGTGAAATACACCACCCTGGAGGCCGCCAGGCAGGGGCGGGCGGAGATCACCCTGAAGGGCAAAGTGCGCACCATCCTGCTTCCCGGCAAGCTGTGCCGGAAGCTGCTCAAGTACGCTCGGAAGAAAAACATACTTTCTGGAGAAATCTTTCTTACCAGAGGTGGGAAGCGTCTCAACCGAAAAAACATTTGGGCAGAAATGAAAGCATTATGCCCCGCTGCAGGGGTGGCGGCGAGCAAAGTGTTTCCCCACAATTTGCGGCATCTTTTTGCCAAGTGTTTTTATGATGCTTGCCGGGATTTGGTGAAACTGGCCGATGTTTTAGGGCATAGCAGTGTGGAAACAACGCGGATCTACCTGCTCTCCACAGGGACGCAGCATGTAAAACTCTTGGATCGACTGGGATTGGTAGGCGAGACGGAATTTACCTTCTGTCTCAAATTGAGCCATTTTGTCCACAGCGATGAAATGCCCAATCTGGTTCAAACGAACGGCTGAAAAGATTCTTCTCCCAAACGGGAGGCAGAATGATATTTTGCCTCCTGTTTTTGTGTAAAGATGCGAAGAAACCTTTGCATTTTGCGACAAGATATGGTATATTTACTTTGTACCATGCTACGCAGAGGTGGTTTCTCCGGCCAAGGCAAGGGGACAGAAGGTAAATTCCGTCTCGCTTTCGCCGGAAACTGCACAGCGCCCTTCTGCTTCGGTCATCGAAGCGGCGGACGCCATGAGGGAGGTGGCAGGAAATGTAGCGCAAAATAATTGCATTCATTATGCTGATGCGCATGATGCCTGCTATGGCAAAAGTGACAGGAAAACGGGCTGGGCTGACCGGGAAACGAGAGCAGCGCCGGAGGCTTTCCTAGGATGAATGCATGAAAGAATTTCCTGTAAAGTATTTCCGCTTGTCAAAGGAACAGAAAGGCGGTGGTTCGTGAGCAGCAAATATGGTGGGGGGCTTGCCTCATCCCGCACAGGTAAGGCAGGAAAGAGAGGAAACCTCCCTGCGCAAACCCTGCGGCCAGACCTTTGGTCTGCTGCGGGAAGTTTGGGTCCCCTTTGGGCCCAGCTCATGCCCGGGACCCCAACGAAAAATTTTACGAAAAAGGAGGAAAAGACATGAGAAAACGAGTTTTGTCCAGTATTCTAGCGATTGCTATGCTGTTGAGTCTACTGCCGACGACGGTGTTTGCTGCTGGCGCTGACAAAGCCACGGTTGACGGTACGCCAGTCCAAGGCATTGGCGTTGCGCTGCAACAAGCAGAAAACGGCTCGACCATCACCCTCCTGGGTAATGTTTCCTGGAAAGGCGAGGCGTTAAAGGTCTTTGAGAAGGCCACGAAGAGCAACAGTTTGACTATCGACCTGAACGGTCACAAACTGACAGTGGATAAGAACATCGTTGTGGAAGGCGGTGCTTTGACCATCACGGATTCTGCCGAGGGCGGAAGCATCAACAGCACAGCCAAGCAGATGTTCAATCTGAAAGCGGGAGGCTCGCTGACTATTAACGGCGGCACATTTGCGTCTAAGAATGCCACCAAGTTCGTGAATGGAACGACAGGAACCACCATCACCGGCGGGACATTCTTCGAAGATGTGAGCGAGCATGTCAACGCAACTGTCGCACCCTACACCGTTATGGCGAACGAGACATTTTCCTACTACAGCGAGTGGGACGAAGCCTATGCAGCCTATGAGTCCTCTGGTGATACGCAGGCAAAAATCGCCAGCACAGGTTTCATTGGTAGAGACAAAGTGCAGGTGACTTTGAACTACGGTTACGATGGTGAGCAAGACACCTATGCCACAACCGTAGGTTCCACCATTGTCCTGCCCACACTGCAGAGGGACGGGTATCAGCACACTAGTTGGACGCTTGCTGGCACTGGCAACTCCTATGCGCCTGGGGATGAAGTTCCTTTAACAGTGAATAGCCCAAAAAAGTTTGTTGCCCAGTGGAGCAACGGCGACCGCACGGTGACTTACCTGGATGCTGTGGCGGGAGCAGGGAAGTCGGTTGCTGTCATGAATGGCTCTCAGATTGTGGTGAAAGAAACCCATGGTACCGATAGGAACATCGATATCCAGGAGGACTACACTCTGGAGGATCCTGCTCGAGATGGATATACCTTCCTGGGTTGGGTGCATACGATTGACACGAACAACGGCAATCGCCATACTTTCACCGCCCGCTGGGCCCAGAACGTGAACCTGGGTGAGGTGGCGTACGATGCGCTGACGGCTAAGAGTGCGCAGCTGAATACCCAGGACTCCAGTGGGAGCTACACGTCCACCAGTAAAACGTACTCCTACTTTACTGTGGGCAAAGACGACAGCTACTTTACCGTTACGCCCAAGGGTAATCTGGCCGCAGGGCAAACTTACACCGAGATCATTTACCTGACCCGGAAGGACAACAACAGCTTTGTCGCGGCCTACCAGGTCAGCGTGACGGTAACGTCAGCCACAGCTACGCCTTCGCCTTCCTTCGCCCACAACGGCCAGTACGCCGTAACAGTGGGGGAGAGCAAGGAAACAACGCTGGATAACCTGCCCACCGGCGCAACCGTGACCTACGCCAGCAGCAACAATGGCATCGTCAGAGTGTCCGAGAATGGCACCATCACCGGCGTGAGCGCTGGCACGGCCACCATCACCGCCACCATCACGGCGGAGAACTACACGGACATGACCGCCACCTGCACGGTGACCGTCAACCCCCAGAAGTTCACCATCCAGTTTGATCCCCAGGGTGGCGTGAATGAGAATAGCTCCAGCGACATCGTGACACGGCCCGATAAAGTGTCCGCCGGGGATCAGGTTGCCGCCCCCACTGGCACCTACACCAAAGCAGGCTGCGAGTTCCTTGGCTGGTCCCTGAATAAGGACGCCACCACGGAAGATGCCCTGTGGAACTTTGACACTCCCGTGACCGCTGCTCATGACTCGGATAGCGACGGCACCATCACCTTCTATGCTGTCTATGCGCCGGTCTACTACACCGTCACCTTCAATCTCGACGGCGGCCAATGGAACGGAGCAGAAACGCAGAAAGTGCAAAAAGATGCACAGATTCAAAAACCTGTGGATCCTACGAAGGAAGGGTACACCTTCCAGGGTTGGGCCTACGCTTACGAGAGCGGTGATTCAGGAGCCTTGTGGGACTTTGACGATACCAATTGGTATGTCACAGGCAACCTCACCCTCACTGCCCAGTGGGAGCCCATCGGCTGCACGGTGACCTTCGACGCCAACGGCGGCGCGTTTACGGATCAGGCCACCACCCATGTGCGGAACGATGTCGATTACGGAACAGCCCTTGACCCCGTTTCTGATAAGCCTGAGCAGGACGGCTACACCTTCCTTGGCTGGTCCAAGAACGCGAATGCGACAGAGGCGGAATGGGTTTTCGATACCGGCGTCAGCAGCACTGTGACTCCCACGCTGGTGACAGAGCAAAACCTGACCCTGTACGCCGTCTGGCAGATCCAGGACCGGACGATTGTTTACCAGAATGAGGACGGGGAGAAGGCTACCGTTGTGCTCCCCTATAACACGGAATTCAAGGTTAACCCCAACGGTGGGAAGTATCAGAGTTTGACATCTGAACAGACTTTGAACCTTCAGGCAAATGATTGGAATCTGGTAAACGCCACATCCGACACGCAGACGTTCGTGGGTTGGTCCTTTAACCAGGACACAAACACCTTTACCGCTGAGTGGACCGACGTCATCTACACCGTGACCTATGATGGCAACGGCGGGACGGCGACAACCGAGGACGGCGAGCCTGTCAGAGAACTGACAAAGCAACTTACGAAGGATACCAATGCAGGCGCTTCCTACACCGTTCCCGAGAACATGTTCACCCGCCCCGGCTACACCTTTGCTGGTTGGAACGCGGAGTATACAGAGGACGGCTACAGCGAAGGCGATGGCGCTGATCCCCAGTGGGCTCCTGGTAATCAGAAAACCATCAACCAGGACTTCACCCTCCACGCCATCTGGAATGCCACGGAGTATACCTTCACCTTCGATGCCAACGGCGGCAAGATCAGCGAGAAGGACTCCGAGGTCAAAACGAGAGACTATACTGGCTCCTTTGGCTCCTTCGCGACGTACATGACCTGGAACGGCCACACCTTCCTGGGCTGGGCGTTCCGTGAGAAGGCCACGCAGCCCGCTTTCTCTGGGGACGAGGGCATGTCTGTCCAGGACATCGTTTCTAAGGCGGAAGAAAAAGACCTGCTGAAGGACAATGCCATCACCCTCTACGCGGTGTGGGATGTGGACCAGCGTACTGTCTCCTATTCCAACGATGGCGGAGAGAATCTTAACGCCACGGCCGCCGTGGACTACGGCACGGAAATCACCATCGACCCCAACGGCGGTGAGTATGATGACGGCTCGTACAAGGATCAGACCGACGCCTTTACCTACACCGTGGAGGCCAACATCACCCTGACCAACCCCACCCGGGACGGCTACACCTTCACCGGTTGGAAGTATGCGGACAATGCCTTCACCGCCCAGTGGGAGGAGAACTCCTACACCTTCACCTTCGACGCCAACGGCGGCAAGATCAGCGGGAAGGACTCCGAGGTCAAAACGAGAGCTTATACTGGCTCCTTTGGTTCCTTCGAGACGTACATGACCAGGGATGGCTACACCTTCCAGGGCTGGGCGTTCGGCAAGGATGCAGAAACAGCCCGCTACGATGCAACGGATAAGATGTCTGTCCAGGACATCGTTTCTAAGGCGGAAGAAAAAGACCTGCTGAAGGACAATGCCGTCACCCTCTACGCGGTGTGGGAGGCGAAGACCTACACCTTCCGTCTGGACGCCAATGGCGGCACCGTGTACGGCATGGATGTCTTGACCAGGGACAAGGCGTGCACCGAGACCCTTGGCCCCATCCCCAGTAGCCAGATGGCGTATGACGACGGCCACACCTTCTTGGGCTGGGCTGCCAGCAAGGACGCAGGCGCGGAAGACGTGATCTATGGTCCTACTGAGAAGATGCAGTGCTCGGAGCTCGCTTCGAAGGGGCACTTCATCCTCTACGCGGTGTGGGATGTGGACCAGCTTACTGTCTCCTATTCCGACAATGGCGGGGAGGATCGTGACGCCACCGCTACTGTGGACTACGGCACGGAAATCACCATCGACCCCAACGGCGGTGTGTATGATGATGACGGCTTGTACCAGGATATGACCAGCGCCTTTCCCTACACCGTGGAGGGCGACATCACCCTGACCAACCCCACCCGGGACGGCTACACCTTCACCGGTTGGGCATACAATGCGGAAAACCACCGCTTTGCTGCCCAGTGGGAGGAGATCCAGTACACCGTCACTTTGGACGCCAACGGCGGCAAGATTTATGGGAACGACACCCTGACGCGCGAGAGATCCTATAGCGGGACCCTTGGCCCTGTTCCGGTGAATGAACTGCAGCGGGACGGCTACACCTTCCAGGGTTGGGCGTTTGCTCAGAATGCTATGGCTGGTGAAGAAGTCTATGCGGCCAATGAGCAGATGACCTATGCAAAGATCTTCTCTCGGGCAGAGAATCAGGGTAAGACTTCCGTCACCCTCTACGCTGTCTGGACACCGAACACCTACACGCTGACCTATGACGCCAATGGCGGAGCGTTCACCAGTGGCCAGAATGGTAGATACAGACTCGAAGTTCCCGCTTCCTATGACGGTGTGGTCCCTGTTTATCAGGACGTGAGTAAATATGCTGGCCTCTCCAGGGATGGTTACACCTTCCTCGGTTGGGCGCTGGAACCCGGGAAAACGGATGCTGACTACTGTACCGGTGACCAGTTCACCTATCAGTGGCAGCAGGACATCACCCTCTACGCCGTCTGGTCCCAGAACATGTACACCGTGACCTTCGACGCCAACGGCGGCACCTTCGCGGAGGGCGCGAATACCGCCATCCCCGTCCCGGAGAACGGCGTCATCGGAAACGGCAACGCCCCCGAGGTCAGCCGCGAAGGGTATAACTTCGCAGGTTGGTATTGGGAGGATAAGACCACTCCCTGGAGCTTGAATGAAGGTGTCGTTCAGTCGGACGTTACCCTCTATGCCGGATGGATTATAAAGGAGTATTCCTTTAACTATCCTGCCTATCAAGAGGGCAATGCAAACTATCCCACAACGCAGCCGTTCAACTACGGGACAGAAGTGGTTGTGGATCCCAACGGCGGCACTTACTATGGACAAAGTGACATCTACAAGTTTGTGATCGACGGTTCGCTGGACAAACTGTCTCTGGACGCTACTGCCACCAAGGAAGGATATACCTTCGTTGGCTGGAAGCTTGACATTGAGGATGGAATTGCTACCTTCACCGCCATGTGGGCCCAAAACCAGATCACCATCACCTTCCACGGCAATGGGGGCACAACGGATGTCGGCAGCGGCAAAGATCTTGCCACCCAGACCATGCCCCAGGGTGTCTATGCCCAGCTGGCTGAGAATCCCTTCACCCGCACCGGCTACACCTTCGCCGGCTGGAACACAAAGGCAGACGGCACCGGGACAGCCTATGGTGACAACGTCTCTGTGAACTTCACCACCAACGTGGACCTCTATGCCATGTGGACGGCGAACCAGTACACCATCACCTACAACCAGCACAGAGAGGGCAAGGACGCCCTTGTGGCCGAGACCGGTCTGCTCTCCCACGGGACCCAGATCACTCTGGACCTGGCTGGCGGTACGCTGGAGGATTGGGGAGTTCTGTTTGAACTCGACCAAAACCTCACCCTGCCCGATCCCTGGAAGTCCGGCTGCATCTTCGATGGCTGGCTGTTCAACGGGGAGAGCAACACCTTCACCGCCCAGTGGAAGGACATCACCTACACCGTGACCTTTGACGCCAACGGCGGCGAGGGCACCATGACCACCCAGACCTTCCAGGCCGGCGTGCCTGAGGCTCTGAACGAGAACACCTTTACCCGAACCAATTACCACTTCGTGGGTTGGAGTGAAAACGCTGACGCCGCACAAGCGGACATCCAGGATGGACAGACCTTCACGTTTGCCGATCAGGACCGCAGCCGCACTCTGTACGCGATCTGGGCACTGGACACCTACGACTTCACCTACTATAAGCACAACGCGGATGGCCAGGGGAACGAGCTGAATGAAGTGCTTACTGTTACACACGGTCAAAAGTTCTTCATTGACCCCGCTGGTGGTACCTACTATGAGAACGACCAGAAGTATTCTACTACTGTTACGGCAGACGAGAATACGCGCCTCTTGGACAACACCGCAACGCGGCCCGGCTATACCTTTGACGGTTGGTATTACGACGCAAATACAGTAACCTTTGTTGCCCAGTGGACTGCTGCGCAGTACACGGTGACCTTCAAAGACAGTATTAGTGGTGAAGTCTACGCAACACAAACTGTGACAGGCGGTATGGGCTTTGATCCCCTTGGGATTGCTTCCCCTGATGGGAAACAGTTCCTGGGCTGGTACCTGGAAGGTGCTGCTGAACCTTACGATTGCGCCAACACCCCCGTAACCGGCGACATCACCCTGTACGCCGTCTGGGAGGACGTGGAGTACACCGTGACCTTCATCGGCAACGGCGGCAGCAACGAATACAGGGATCAGAACTACACTGTCACCGTCCCCTACAACAAGGCTCTGGACCTCACCCAGGTTCCTGCCTTCACCAGACAGGGCTATGTGTTCCTCGGCTGGTCCACCCAGCGCAACCACGCTGTTGACTATGCCGCCTCCGTAACCACCTTGCAGGTGAACGGAGACATGACCCTCTACGCCGTCTGGGCGCAGGTGGTGGACTTCGGGACCATTCCTTATGGAACCGGTGAGCAGCATGTCAAGACCATCGACTACCAGAATGAGATTGTCAACGTTACGAATCAGGGCGACTTCAACGCCGTCCTGGACCGGAATGACAGTTCTCGTCTGATGATCTCCCCTGCAAAGGACATGGCGCCTTCCAACGAGGTGTACTCCACCATCATGCGGGTTGATTTTGGCAAGAACAACATGACCCAGTATGTCCAGGCCATGGTCAAAATCTCCCAGCAGGAGATGGAGATCTCCACCAATATGTTTGAGGTGGACTACTACACCGTGGGTGACTCCTTCACCGTCTACGTCACCGCAGCCCCCGGCCAGAACCTGACCTTGGACGTGGGCAACGCCGCAGGCGCCCTGCAGTGCACCCAGGAACTGCAGGAAGTGGCAGGGACTCCCGGCACATACACTGCCGTGTACGAAGTCGTCTCCATCCCCTCTGACGCGCAGAACCTGCAGTTCACCGTGACAGATGCCTTCGGTAACACGGCGGCCTACCAGGAGACCATCAACCTGCGGACGGAGGTCATCGTCACCGTGAGTAACGTGGATGGGACTCAGGTCAGCATCCCCACCATGTACCTTGGCACCGATGAGGACAGCGGCAACAGCAAGCAGCTGCCTCTCACCTGGAACGAGGATCTTGGCAAATACACCGCACTGGCAGACAAGGCCAGCGGTTGGGACTATGTCTACTTCCAAACGGCAGACGGCAGAGAGGTCTTCCTGCGGAATACTACGGTGGCTTCCGAGAGCATTACCGAAGGCATCCAGGCCAACGACGGCCTTGTGGAAGTGGAGTACACCTTCGGCGGTTACACCATTGCCGGTAACCTGTACATCAACGATGTGGCTGTGCCCAACGTTTCCCTGCGCATCAGCGGGAATTACGGGGACGCGGTTGATCTGCAGCAGTTGATCAACCAGGCTTGGCAGCCTATCGTGGACCGTTATCCCAATGCCAAAACAGACAAGTTTGACATCAGTGTGCTTCTGAACGGCAGTCCTGTCCAGATCAAGACCTTCGGTGAGACGAACTATGATTGGGGTTCTGACAACACCATCTATGTCAATGTTTATGCCACCGCTGGGTATCATGTGGACTATGACTTGAACTGGCAAAATGACAGTAGCGATGTTGTGTACACCGAGTTTGTGAAGCACGGGGAAACTGCAACGGGGTATGCGAACCCTCCGCGTGAAGGATTCAAGTTCGCTGGTTGGTATGTCGACCCAGACTGCACCACTGCCTATGACTTCACGCAGCCTGTCACCAACAACATGATTCTCTATGCCAAGTGGGAAGCCAATGTCTACCTGGTTCAGTTCAACAATGGTTACGGTGGCATCTATGAAGAGGGCACACCTTGGGCGCCGCAGGAGATCCCCTACAACGGGATCCTGAGCAAGCCCACGGAAGTACCCACCCGCCCCGGCTATACATTCAATGGCTGGTACCTCGACCCTGAGGGGACGAAGGGCTGCTTCAATGAGAATGGCCATTATGTTGTGACAACGGACATGGTTATCTACGCAGGCTGGAAGCAGAATGACTATTGGCTTGTGTACCATAACGTAAACCTCGCCAGCAATAAGGATCAGTTCCAGAGTTATAAAATCCACTATGGTGACGTGATCCAGGAGCCCGAGGATCCCATTCGGGAGGGCTACACCTTCCAGGGATGGTACTTGGATGAAGCCTGCACCGAACCTGCAGCCTTCCCCATTACGGTCGGCGAAAAACAGGTGGATCTGTACGCCAAGTGGGCTGAAGATTGTCAAGTTGCTTTCTTCTACTACCACTATGCGCAAGGGGATGGAGAGCCCGCTAACGTTGTGACAGTACCGTATGGCGGGACCGTTGAAGACCCCGGTGCCCCCCCTGCAGTTTCCGGCTACATTTTTGACGGTTGGTACACCAATACGGACTGGACGCAGAAGTGGGACTTCAACACCCCCGTCACACAGACAATGCACCTGTACGCCAAGTGGGTGGAGGCCGTTACTGTGACCTTCAACCTCAACGGCGGTACCTCTGCGGATTCCGCAGATGGCAGCAACTTTACCGTTCAGGTCCCCGTAGGCAGCACGCTGACAGCTCCGGCAACGCCCTCCAAGGCCCCCTATACCTTTGTTGGTTGGTATGCAGACGCTGAAAAGTGGACGAATGCTTGGAACTTTGAGACAGGTGTTGTAAGCGAGGACATCACCCTCACCGCAGGCTGGGCCCATGTGGATATCAATGGCAATTTCTTCGACACAACTCGTACGAGCACCTATGTTAGATTGCAGATCGTTGCGGAGGATGGCTCCGCTCGTCCCGCAACCGGTATCAATGATCTGAGGCTGAGTGCATATTACTACGATAGTAATGGTAAGCTTGAGGATGTGTTTGGTGAAGTCTTGATGCAGGAAATCAAGCCTGGAGACGCAGCTTGGCAAAGCGGTTGGGATACGAACTATGCCTATTACACGGCTACCTACCCAGAATTACCGGCAGGGATCAGCGGTATGTTTGATTTGCACGCCGAAGGGTATGATTTTGTGGTGACTGCGTAATTAGGAATGGATCACAACACTTGGGACGAATGAAACTCTCTCGAGAAAGGAGATCTGCTTTATGCGAAGAAGGAAATCTCTTCTGGCGCTGATTTTAGCGCTGGCCATGGCCTTAAGCGTAAGCCTTGCGGTGACTGCATCGGCAACAGTTGGCGATGGTGGTTGGGGAGAATGGGAAGACTCTGACCCCGGCGACAAACCCGATCCCGATCCCCAACCCGACCCTGACCCCGGCGATGACGACCACGACCGCCCCGTCCCCCCCACGACCCCCACCTACGACATCACTGTGGAGGAGACCGACAACGGCGGCACCGATTCTGACAGGGATTCCGCCAAGAGCGGCACCACCATCACCATCACCGTGGACCCGGAGGAGGGCTACGTGGTGGAGGATGTCACCGTCATCGTGGATGACACCGCCACGGAGGTCACCGTCACCGACCAGGGTGACGGCACCTACACCTTCGTGATGCCTGCTGGCGACGTGACTGTAACGGCCACCTATGCCCCCTCCTTCGGCCCGGACTATACCGGCGTATCGGACTTGCTCATCACCGACCAGCACATCCGCTACCTCAACGGCTACCCCGGCGGAACCTTTGGCCCTGGCCAGAAGATGACCCGGGCGGAGACGGCCCAGATGTTCTACAACCTCCTGCGGGATCAGAACGTGGACGTCACTGTTTCCTTCACCGATGTGGCCGAGGATGCCTGGTACGCCCCTGCGGTGAACGCCCTGGCTTCCCTGGGGATTATCAACGGCGTGGGCGAGGACACCTTTGCCCCGGATCGGGCCATCACCCGGGCGGAGTTCACCGCTATGGCCATGCGCTTCACCGATGTGGATGTGGCGGGGGCCAACCCCTTCTCTGACGTGCCGGCAGATGCCTGGTACCAGGAGTACGTGGTGGACGCCAGTGAGTTGGGCTGGATCGGCGGTTATCCCGACGGGACCTTCCGCCCGGACCAGACCATCAACCGCGCCGAGGTGACCACCATCGTCAACCGGATGCTGGGCCGTGTGGCCGACGAGGCCTATGTGGACGCGCACCAAGAAGAACTGGCACAGTTCTCCGACGTAGTGAAAGCCCACTGGGCTTACTACCAGATCGTGGAGGCCACCAACGCCCACGAGTACACCAAGGACAACAACACGGAAAGCTGGACCGAACTGGTTTGAGCTCGGTTTCCAGTTGAGGAGAGGGCAACTCTGCGTTCAGAATTTGCTCTGATCCACACAGCGCGGCAGCGGCGGGGCTAACAGCCCCGCCGCTGTTTGCGTAGAAAGAAGAACCGCCAACAGACTTTGCTGTAACAGAGAAGGGTTTTGTAACCGAGAAAAACAGGACGCCTTCATCTGGCAGCGCCGTTACTGGCGCACAAACACGCCATCTGCCCTCTGGTACGCTGCATTGGCCGTCCCGCACAGGACACACAGTAGGGCGGGGGGCTTGCTCTTTGGGTCTACCTCGCTCTGCTTTTGGATCTCTAGCAGGTTTTCTACCGCGGCGTCGATCTGATTGGCCCCCAATTTGAGCTCAAAGACGCACCACTGGCTGTTGGGCAGTTCGGTCACAGCGTCGATCTCCTGATTTCTGTAGACCTGATCTCCGGCCTGAACTATGACGCAGAAACTGGCACCTACTCCATAGACATGGCCATGACCGTGGGTGGCGCAGAAAAGGAGGACGGCGAGCCCATTGCCCTCGACGCCAACAAGAGCTATAAAGTCGGCGTCTCGGCGTACAAGAGCACGGAGATTACCACCGGCACGGACGAGGACGGCGGTTCTGTAACGAACTCGGCCAAGTATTATGGCCCCGAGAAGCAGTCCACCCCGGCGTATCTGCCGGAGTATGAGAAGGTGGATTTCGATATTTCTTACAGGCAGTACCCGCTCGAGCCGGATGAAAACGGCATGTACACGCACTCGGTCAGAGAGATCATGGAAGATGCTCAGGTTGAAGTCGACTGGCACAGCCAGAGCAGCAGTAAAACTTACAGCTGCGCGGTGACCCGGACGGATACGGGTGAAGAAATTTCCACAGAGCAAAACGGCCCCGTTGGCGCTGCATTTGATGTGCCTGAGAACTTTGTCGGCTCCCTCCCGCTGCGCATTGAGGTCAACGTCACGCGCACAGACAACGGCGCCACCGTCACCGATACCACGGTGAAGTACCTGACCATCATCCTGGACGATGTGGCACCCGTGGTGACCTTCGATTTGCCTTACTTCTACGCCGACGAGAACGGGAACTTCACTGTCACCGGCCTCACGGAGCCCGGCACGACGATCCGCTATGCTTTACCGATGCAGGATGGCAACGACATCAAAGTGGGCGACGGCGGGAGCTTCTCCATCAGCGGCACACTTGCGGATGGCGAAGGGCTTATGTTGACGGTGGAAGCCATAGACGAGGCGCTCAACTCGAGCAACGCGTCCGTCATCATTACAGCTGAGCCCGACACGCCCGACATCCCTGACGAACCTGACGAACCTGACGAACCTGACGAGCCGGTGGTCCCCCCCACCAACCCCAACTACCGCATCGACATCCCCGCCACTGAGGGCGGCACCGTCACCGCCGACCCCACATCCGCCAAGGCCGGCACGGAGGTCACCCTGACCCCCACCCCCGACGCGGGCTTTGACGTGGGCACGGTCACTGTCACTGACCGCTTCGGGGACGCCGTGGCCGTCACAGAGCAGGCCGACGGCACCTATACCTTCACCATGCCCAACGGCCAGGTGACGGTGACCGTCACCTTTGAGGAAACTCCTCTTCCTTTCACCGACGTAACGGAAGGGGACTGGTTCTATGACGCCGTCCGTTACGCCTACGAAACCGGCCTCATGGACGGGGTGGGGGACAGCTTGTTCGCCCCCAACAGTGAGACCACAAGAGCCCAGCTGGTGACCATCCTGTACCGCCTGGAGGGTGAGCCGGAGGTGTCTGGTACCAGCGGGTTCACCGATGTGGAGGCGGACACCTGGTACACCGATGCCGTGGCCTGGGCCGCGGAAAACGGCATCGTCAACGGCACCACCGACACCACCTTCGCCCCCGGCGAGGACATCACCCGGGAGCAGCTGGTGACCGTTCTCTACCGCTACGCCGAGAGCAAGGGCTACGATGTTAGCGCCTCCGCCGACCTCTCCAGCTATCCCGACGCTGGCCAGGTCCAGGACTATGCCCAGCCCGCCATGGCTTGGGCGGTGGCCGAGGGCATCGTGGAAGGCGTGGACGGGAACCTGAATCCCACAGGTGATGCCACCCGGGCCCAGATTGCTACCATCCTCATGCGGTTCTGCGAGGGTGTGGCGAAGTAACGCAGTGACATACAACGGTAAGACCCATGTTTTGAAGAACAGCCCGAGCACCTGCATAGGTGCTCGGGCTGTTGCATGAAAAAGAGCGCTGCTATGGGCAGAGACCATCCGCCCGATCCCCGGAAGCTCGATGCCGCCCATGGCGTCCACCCCAGCCCGGAACCCCCTTTTGCACCTGATTTTGGGCATAGAAAAACGGACACCAGCAGAAACGCGAATGTCCGTCAATCCATCGGCCCACAAGAGCCGCTACATTCTCTTGTCGTGCCCTGTGTTTTGTCCTTAATTTTTCCCTCACGAACGTCTGTGAGGCCATACAAATGCGGTAACGTTCGAGAACAGTCCATAACGCCTTCCCATGGAAAATTGGCGTATTTTCAAGGGGTTCCGGGGGTTTCATAATACCCGAAATACCTTTTCAATACCCCGCCTTCCCCAGCTCATCCAGCATACTGCGCCGCCGGGGATAGGCTGTCCGCCACCGCCGAGCCAGCGCCGCATCCTTGCCGCCTGGGTATGTCCGGAGCTTTTTTAAATAGGAGATCGCGGCGGCATACTGTTTCCGGTCGCTGGCCAGACGCATTCGTGCATCCAGGCACTGTATGTAGGCGTCCCGCATCCGCTCCGGAAACTGGGGCCGGAGCACGTCCTCCCAGCGATCCAGGGTCTGGAGACTCTCCAGAGCGGCCACCCGGTCCATCAGCCGCGCATAAAGCCCCTCTTGCGCCAGAAACGCTTCCCGCAGATCGCCAGGCAGCGTTTTCCCGGCGAGCAGCCGCTCTCTCAGTTCCGGCCACCGACTCGTGGAAGTCTGTTCCTTGAGCTTTTTGACATAGGCCAGATCGTGCTGGCCGCACTGGAACACCTGAAATTGGAGCTCATCCAGCAGCTTTTCCGTCTGCCCGGTCTCCTCATACAGACCGATCAGCGCCTGGCTGTAACCGGAGACCAGGCCGGGCCATTTCCGGTCCAGTTCCTTGCTCTCCCGGAGCAGAGACGCCGCCTCGCTGTACTGCTTTCCCTCCAATAACCGGGAAATCACCCGGCGGCGGACGTTGGGGAGATCCCTGTGCTCCCGCTCCACCTGCTGAAGCTCCTCCCGGGGGAGCCCCAGCTCCTCCATGCGTTCCAGTTTCTGGATGACGAGCTGAGGCAGCCGGCTGTATCCACGATCCGGTCTGGCCTGCTCCTCCCGGATCATTCGGTCTAGCTGGGCGATGTTAGACCGCAGAAACTCCGGGGCGTGAAACAATTCCTGCTGGGCTTCCCACGAAAGCTCCTGACACAGGTCGTCTGAGGTCCGGCAGACCTCCTGAAACCACTGGTACATCCTGCGTCGAAGATCCGGCGCGGCCGCTTCGATCTGGGCACGCCACAGGCCGAGGCAGGTCTCGGCTAGCATCGTCAGCCCTCCGTCTGAATCGTCCATGTCACACTGGGCCGCTGCCTGGAAGCCATAGCCGGTGAGAGAGAACGCCTCCCACACATACCCGGCCGCCAGAAGCTGACCGGTGGTGTCAGAGAGAAGATCGTCCAGCTCACACATCGTATCCCAGGCCCGGTCGTACTCGATATACCCATGCCCCTCGGCGGCCCGGCGCAGCAGTCGGGCGATCTGCCTTTTCCAGCGCTGGACCTGCTGTTTGGAGGGGGGCTCCGTGGCCGACCGGATCTGCTCGGCCACTGCGGTGTCCCGTTCCGCCAGCCGAAGCAGCAGGGCCTGTGCCTGCTCCGGATCCATACCCTCGATCCGCGCCCGGATAGATCTCTGCCCCTCCCGGGGGCCGGGCGCCTCCTTCCGATCGGCATCGTCCAACCCGTAAAAGACCGCCGCCATATGTTTGCAGGGAGTCCCTTCCGAAGCATAGGGGCAGTCGCAGGACCAGTCGGTGATCTCATCCCCCTTCAGGCCGATCTCTACCCGGTACCGTTCCCTGCCCAGTACGACAGCGTTGACAACATCTCCCTTCCGCTGGAGCATCTCCACCGCCCCCTCCCGGTAATAGGCCAGCCCCCGCTGCAAAATGCGGGGGGCAAACAGTTCTTTCCAATCCTTGCGATCCATAGGCCTCCCCCCTTGTCTCCCTCTGTATCTTCCGCCCCCTCCGCCAGTGCCGCCGCGTTCTCCACTGCGACGGTCACCAGATGCGGAAGGGTTCGGACGTTCTGTGCTGTCACCACAGAGAAGTACCACTCCGCCTGCTCGGGTCCCATGCGGTGCGGATCTTCTGATCTTCAAAGCGCTGGATCTGATTGTTTGATTTTTCCCGTTCATCCTATTCCCGGTTGAGCGGCTTTATTTTATCACACTTCGCCTCATAAAGCGAGGCGGAAATGCGCAGCGCTGTCTGGCATTCCTGGATTGCCTCAAAGATCACCGGGGTTTCTGCCGGCAGGCTGCTTGCCCTGACGGCAGGGCAAGCAGCGCCATGCTCCCCTTGCACGGGTTCCAGCCTATCCCACCAGCCCTCTTGCTTCCTGCCCGGCGGCGTCTAGAAGCACGACCTTCCGGTTGAGCTGGGCGTTGGCCTCCACCTGCAGCCCGTCGGGCCCCAGGTCGTCGATGTGCCAGGGGTCCCGGTCGAACCCCAGCCCCAGGGTGGTCAGCTGAGCGGGGGAGACGCCCAGCTCGATGAGGGTGGCCTGGACCGTCTCTGCCCGGGCCTGGCTGAGGGCCTGGCAGGCGGCCTCCTGGCCGGGGAGGCTGGCGGTGGTGCCCACAATGAGAACTTGCTGTTCGGGATTGGCCCGGAGGGCTTCCGCCACCGGGGCCAAGGTCTCCTGGGCGGCGGCCTCGTCCAGGTAGATGGCCTCGTCTCCCACGAACCGGAGGGGGGAGGTATCATCCAACACCAGCCCGCCCTCCTGGGCCAGGAAGGACAGGGGCTCGTCCTGAAGCACAGGCACAGGGGTCACGGCGGGGGCGCCGGCGGGGGCCTGGCCGGTGGAGTACTCCCCGGGGAAGGTCACGCTGGCCGCCCCGCACCGGGTGAGGTAGGCCTGCCAGATGGCCTGGAGGTTCTCCTTGGCGGAGAGGGTGAGGGGGGCCTGTTCCCCCGCCACATCCCCCAGCCCGGTGAGAACCACGTGGACCCCGGACAGGTCCACCAGGTTGCCTTGGGCCTCCAGGGCGTCTGCCACAGCTTCCGGGTCGGCCCGGAGAAGGTTCTGGGTGAAGTCCATGGGCCCGGCGGTGGACAGGCCGTTGAAGGCGGCGTAGAGCACCCGGTTGCCTGCCTGGCCCTGGAGGCCCAGGGCGGCCAGATCCAGGGCGGCCACCAAGTCCACCTCCGCCGTTTTGGGCACGGCGTTTTCCGTGAGGAAGGCGGCGGCCTGGGTGACCTGGGCCTGGACGATCTGGTCCTGCTTGTTCTCGGTGAGGGAGGCGTCCGGGGCGGCCACCGCCTCGCTGTAGAGGAGGTAGGGGGCCCCGTCGGCCTCCACCAGGGTCAGATGGCCGCCCTGGCGGCACAGGGTGGTCAGAAGGGAGGAGAGGACCTCCCCGGTGTAGTCATGGGTGGGGCTGTTGGCGGCCTCCCCAGCCACCACCGCCAGGTGGACGGGCTGGTCGGGGGCGAGGGACAGGGTGCCTTCTGCAGCCTGGGGCAGGGCAGAGGCCGTCTCCCCGCCGCTGCAGCCGGCCAGTGTGAGGAGAAGGGACAGCGCAAGGGACAGGACGATTCCAAGGGGGCGTTTCATGGGACATTCTCCTTTCGTGGTTCCGTGGTGTGGGGGTAGGGGATGATCTCCCAGTGGGAGCCGGCGGGCTGGGCAGCTTGGGAGGCCGCCAGGCGGGACAGCTGCCGGGGGTCCGCTGCCAGCCGCTGGGCCAGGATGTGCCGGGCCAGCTCTTTCCACTCGGTTTCCAGGTGGTCCACATAGGACCGGGCTTGGCGGTGGCACTGGGTCAGCAGCTGGAGTTCCCGGGCGGGGTCATAGGCCTGGATCTCCGCTGCCGCAGCCTGGAGCTGGGCCACCGTCTCCTCCTGGCGGAGCAGTTCCAGTTCCAGGGCCTCCCGCTTCCGGCGAAGGGGGTTCTCGCAGAGGTAGCTCATCAGGAAGCTCACGGCCGAGGTGGCGAAGGGGACCAGGGCCAGTACCAGGGCCAAGGCAGCCCGGGTGCCGTCGTCGCCGGTTCCCACGGTGACGGTGGCTCCCATGCCGGCCAGCCCCTGGACGCTGGTGCTCAGGGAAGTGTCCCGGGAGACGAACCGGAAGAGGAGCAGGCCCAGCAGGAAGACCAGGTCTACCCCTACCGTCCCCGCCAGGAGCTTCCGGGCCCGGCGGTCCCCTAACGTGACGGCCTCGTGGTACAGCCGCCCGGCCACCGAGGCCAGGAAGTTCTCGATGACGCAGGCCCCGGCGGTGGTGAGGGTGATGACCCATCGGCTGGCCACCATGGAGTTGTCAAAGAGGGAGGAGAGGGCGCCGTAGTCTACGGCGGCGAAGAAGAGGATCAGCAGGATCTCCACCGGCCCCCACATGTACCAGGTGCGGCTGGCCTTCTGGATCCGCTGCCGCCCCCGGGTGAGGTCCTCCCCCAGGGCCAGTTTGTCGATGATGCCGTTTGCGCGGGTGCGTTTCATGGGAAATGCCTCCTTCCGTTACAGTGGGCTGCCGTCCAGCTGGCGCAGCCGTGCCAACTCCTCCTGGCAGCGGGCCAGTTCCTGCTGGGCCTGGGCCAGGGCGGTCTGTGCCCGGAGGACCCGGGCGGCCTGGCCCCGGGCCCGCTCCTGAATGGTAAAGGTCTTGTTGGCCAGCTGAAGGTCCAGGCTCCGGCGGAGTTGGTCGGCCCGAGCGGTGAGGAAGGCGTCCAGATAGTCCCCGTTGTATTCGTCGGGGTTGACCTGCTGGGCGTATTTCCTGGCCCGGCCCTCCACTTCCTTCTCAAAGGAGAAGGCCCACAGGGGCAGGCCAAAGCCGGAGACGGTTAAGTAGGCGTCGGGATCGTAGTGGGCTGCCTCCTGGGTGGCCGTCAGGGCGGCGTCGATGGGCTGGCCCTTTCGCTTCCTTCCGAACATGTTCACAGCACTCCTTTCTCAGTGTCCTCTCTCCGGTGGAGGGGGAGCCACTGCTGGGGCAGGGGCCCTTCCGCCAGGGAGACGGGGCGGCGGAGCCGGCGGCTGGCCCCGGCGCGGTAGGCGGCTTTCCTGGCCTGGGCGATGCCCCGGGCCCGGACGGCCCGTTCGGCCAAGATGGTCTCGGCCTGGGTGAGCAGTTCGGTCAGCTGGGCCCGCTGGACGGCCAGGGTTCCCAGTTGACTCTGCCGGGCGGAGGCCTCCCGGTGGCTTCGGGCGGCCTCGGCCAGGCTGTCCGGGGCGGGGGACTGGGGAGCGGCCTGGAGCCGCTGGATCTCCCCCTCCACCCGGGCCAGCTCCTCCCGCAGCGGGGAGAAGAGGTGCTCAAACCGGATGGCCTCCCCGGCGCAGAAGGTCAGGTAGTGGCCGTCTACGGCGGTGGGGTAGGGGGGCGGCGTTGGGGCCTCCCGGCCCAGGGCCTGTCCCCCCAGGAAACCGGCCATCCAGGCCAAGGGGCGGGGCAGCCCGCCCAGGCGGACCTTCTTCCGGCCGAACCGGGCCAGGGCGCGTGGCGAAAAACGATGGTTCATGGGGTTCCCTCCTTCTTTGGTTTGGTTGGCTTTATCATAAACGGGAACCGAGGCAAACCCCAGTTCAATGTTCTCTCACAGTTCTCTCATCGCCAAAAAGAGCAACCGCCCCCTTCCCCGGAAACCCTGGGGAAGGGGGCGGTTGGATGGCAGGAAGCGGTGGGGGGCGGGAGGGGGAATCATCCCCTCCGCTTCTGGAGCAGCCGCATCAGGCTGTATGCGGCGCCAGGCTCAAATGCGGCCTGGCGGAGGAAGGCCTCGCACACCGACGGTTCCAGGGGGACAAAGAAGATGGTCTGCTCCCCGGCGGTGGGAGCCCGGTTGCGGCGGCACCGGCTGACTTGGGAGAGGGTGTAGTCCGTCTCCCAGAGATAGGAGAACTGGAGGAGGTACCGCTCTGTGTCCACCCCCAGGCTGAGGAGGGTGAGTGCTTCCGGTTTGGGGGCGGGGAGCCCCAGCTCCTCCTGGATCTCCCGGGCCATGGCCTGGGCGGGGGTGCCGTCGCTGCGGTCGTAGGAGCCAGAGGCCCCATACCCCAGCCGGCCGGCCACTTCCGCCACCTTTCGGGGGTTGCGCAGGGAGAGGATCACATAGGGGGCGCCGTTCCCGTCCCGGACCACCGGCCACACCCCGCCGCCGCAGGAGGCCCAGGGGCACTGGCGCAGGCGGTGTTCGGCGTCCCCGCGGAGGCCGGCCAGGGTCTCCTGAAAGGCGGCCTGGGCGGCGGGGTTCTGGGCCATCTCCCGGCGATAGACCCGGTGGCCCAGGTAGTCCGAGGATCCCAGGTAGAGGGTGAGGTGGGCCTTGCCGGGGGCCTGGGTGTCCTCCAGATAGTCCAGGTGGTCCAGCCACAGCTTGGGGGGATGGTGGGTGTATCCCAAAGCCCGGGCGGCGGCCTCCTCCTCGGCCAGCGCGGCGGGGTAGGAGAGGGCGGTCACCTGCTGCTCCAAGTGGGCGTCGGTGTCCACCAGGCGGCAGAGGAGGTTTTCCCCTTCTACGAACTCGGCCTCCCCCGGGGCTTCCCCGCCGAAGAGTTCCAGGTAGGGCAGGTCCAGGAAGGTTCCGTCGGCAAAGACCAGGGAACCGCTATAGGGCCCCACCAGGTCCCAGTTTTCCGGGGGCTGCCAGGGGAGAAAGGCCGGGTGGGGACGGTCCAGCCGGCGCCCCTCCAGCAGAGCTGCCGGCCGGTCCAGGTCCCCGTAGGGGGGATCGTCCTCGGCCCCTGGAGGCTGGCGGTAGGCGCTGTCCCAGCGGGAAGGGGCCGCCCCCGGCTGGCTGCCCTGCTGTTTGGCCAGCGTCTTTTGGGCCACGGCGTGGTTGGCGCTGGCCAGCTTGGCCTGGCGGATCATCTCGCCCACCCATTCCCGGGGGCCGCCTTTGGCGTGGAGGGCGGACACCGTCTGGCGGGGGACGCGGTACTTCCGGCAGACGCTTTCCACCACGTCCCAGGCATCCTCCGGAGCGCGCGCGGTCCAGGTTGCTGCGTTCCCTTTGTCCCCCTGGGCGGGGGACAGGGTGTGGGTGGCATACCACAGGAACTGGGCCGTCAGCATCCGCTCAAACTGCTGGCCGGGGTAGCGCCGGTCGTCTTCGGGCCACCAGGCGAAGTTGGTGCTGCCCTGGTCTGGGGACTTCTTGTTGTGGCCGTTGAAGAAACGGCCTTTGGTGGACTCACTGGTGCTGGGCTCCTGCTGCCGGGGCTGGCGGAGGATGGCCTCCCGCTGCGCCGGTGGGGCGGCGATGAGTTCCTCCAAGGTGTCCCATACCCGCCCCTGGTCCCGGTAAGGGGAGAGGAGGCGCAGGGCCTCCGCCAAGACGGTGTTGTCGATGCCGGTCATGTCTGTGCCCTCCATTCTGTGCCCTGGCCCCGGGGGGCCGGCGGTTGGTTTTCTCCATTATACCCCAGGAAACGGGCAGTGAACAGCCCAAAAATCCTTCAGGGTTTTCTTAGGGCGCGGCCCCGCCATCCGATGAGAAAACCTTGAGAGAGCCAACCCGCCTCCCATGTGGTAAGATACCCTTGCATCGCAGAAAGGAGGACCCCTATGGTTTTGTTTTCCCCTCCCTTCCGGGAGGTTTCCACCTTCACCCGCCCCGGCGCCCGCTGGAACGAGGACGCTGTGGGGGGCGGCGGCAGCTTTCTCTATGTCCTGGACGGGGCCACCAGCCTGGACGCCGCCCCCGTCATGGACCCCGTCAGCGACGCGGCCTGGCTGGTCCGGGAGACCGCCCGGTGGCTGGACCGCCATCTGCCGGAGGCGTCCCGCCCCCTGGAGGACATCCTTGCCCAGGGGATGGCCCGGCTGCTGGACCAGTGGAGCGGTCCCCGGGCCGCCCTCCCCTCGGCGGGGGTGGCGATTTTCCGCCGGCGGGGCGAAGGGGTGGAGTACTTTGGCCTGGGGGACTGTGCCGCCAGCCTCCAGTTGACCGACGGCACCTTCCGCACCTGGGAGGAGACCGCCCTCTCCGCGCTGGACGGCCAAGCCCTGGAGGAGGCCTGCGCCCTGGCCCAAGCCCGGGGGTGCTCCCTCCGGGAGAGCCTGCCGGGGATCCAGGCCACCCTCCGCCGCCACCGGGCCCTGCGGAACACCCCGGGGGGCTACTGGATCCTGGACCCCACCGGGGTGGGGATCTCCCACGCCCGCCGGGAGACGGTCCCCCTGAGCCAGTGCCGGTCTCTCTTCCTGTGCACCGATGGGCTGGCCCAGTGCGTGGGCTTCGGCCTGGCGGCGGACGTGGCCGACCTCCATCGCCGGGCGGCAGAGGGGGGGATGGCCCCCTTGGCCGATCGGCTTTGGGCCTGCCAGGCGGCCGACCCAGATCTGGAGGCCCTGCCCCGTTTCAAGCGCCGGGACGACGCCACCGGGGCCCTCTGCCAGGTGGGGTGACGGCCTGGGCACAGGAACCACGGTCCACTGGAAAAGCGAGGC
>OGYY01000361.1_pt1 | contig 46458 bp, 39 predicted proteins | sample 1576671 | NCBI WGS metagenome assembly OGYY01 (sample SAMEA3541593, study PRJEB24748) | human gut metagenome | biome: human gut; feature: human-associated habitat; material: faeces | place: China | collected 2012 | reverse complement strand
CTGTTACCTCCACATTCTTTTTTATTTTGAATGTCCGCAAAATCCGTCCTACATCGGATGGACGCCACGGGCAATCCAGATTATGAATGGCAATGAGTCTGTCCTGTACGTTGGTACCTGCACCCATCTTAGGGGTTGAACCCAGCAGAACACGGACTTCGCCGCTTCGCACCTTTGCAAACAGTTCCTTTTTCTGTGCGTCACTGGTAGCTTCATGGATAAACCGTATCTGTTCGGCAGGGATGCCACGGGCAATCAGCTTTTCCCGGATGTCATCGTAGACATTAAAAGTCCCGTCATTTTTCGGGGTAGACAGGTCACAGAACACCAGCTGGGTTGCTTTCGTATCCGTATATTCTTCCCAGATACGGTACACATTGTCCACACAGGCATTCACCTTGCTGTTCGGATCATCCGGCAGCATGGGGTCTATCATTCTCTGGTCAAGGGCAAGTTTTCGCCCATCATTGGTAATCTTGAGCATGTTGTCCACATTTGGCTCCACAAGCCTTGCACGGACTTTTTCTGCTCGTTTGGCAAGAGAAGCGACCAGTTCCGTCTGCATTTCACTTGGCTTGGTCTTGATGTTGTGATACTTGACCGCCGGAACAGGTAGCTTTAGCATATCAGCGGTCTGAATATCCGCCACTTCCCGAAACATGAGCATCAGCTCAGGTAGGTTGAAAAACTTGGCAAAGCGGGTTTTCGCCCGGTAGTTAGTCCCCTCCGGAGCCAGCTCCAGAGCGGTGACTGTCTCACCAAAGGTGGACGCCCAGCTGTCAAAATGCTGCAATCCATTCCGTAAAAGCGCATCATACTGCAAGTACCGCTGTACCGAATACAGCTCGACCATGGAGTTGCTGATGGGGGTTCCCGTGGCAAAGATCGTTCCCCGGTTGCCTGTGATTTCATCCAGATAGCGGCACTTCATAAAAAGGTCGCTGGATTTCTGGGCTTCCGTTTGGGCGATCCCGCCTACATTGCGCATCTTGGTATAAAGATACAGGTTCTTATAAAAATGGCTCTCATCAATAAAGAGCCTGTCGATACCGAGCTGTTCAAAATCAATGACGGTATCCTTTCGCTTGGTGTCATTGAGCTTATCCAGTTTTGCCTGAATCGCCTTTCTGGTTTTCATCAGCTGCTTGACCGTGAACTGTTCGCCTTTGCTTGCCTTCACATCATCAATTCCACGCTCAATGTCATCGAGCTGGCGCTGAAGCTGTTCTCTCTGCCGCTCAATACTCATAGGGATTTTCTCAAACTGACTATGCCCGATAATGACCGCATCGTAATCGCCGGTGGCAATGCGGGAACAGAACTTTTTCCGGTTGCCCGTCTCAAAGTCCTGCCTGCGGGTTACAAGGATATTGGCACTTGGGTACAGCCTAAGATACTCGGAAGCCCATTGCCCCACAAGATGATTGGGAACAACGAACATCGACTTATTGCATAATCCAAGGCGCTTGCTTTCCTGTGCCGCAGCAACCATTTCAAAGGTCTTTCCTGCGCCCACCTTGTGGGCAAGGAGTGTGTTGCCGCCATACAGGATATGGGCAATGGCATTGACCTGATGGGGCCGGAGCGTGATTTCTGGGCTGATACCACCAAATACGATATGGCTTCCGTCATACTCACGGGGACGGACAGAATTGAACGTGTCGTTGTAATACCGCACCAGTCGGCTCCTGCGTGCCGGGTCTTTCCAGATCCAATCCTGAAATGCCTGTTTGATTGCTTCCTGCTTTGCCTGTGCTGCCGTGCTTTCTTTGGCATTGAATACGGCTTTTTTATTTCCGTTTTCATCATATACATAATCAAAAATACGGGTATCACGCAGGTTTAAGGTGTCCTCAATAATACGATAGGCGGAAGCCCTTTTTGTACCATAGGTGCTGTCCGCCTTGACATTTCCGAAATCGGAACTCTTATTTTCAATAAACCAGTCGCCATTCATTGGGGTGTAGCGCACTCGGATTCTTCCTGCCGCATAGCTGGAAGGGGTCAGAAGCTCCATAACAAACCGCTGAATATCCTCCTGCGGTATCCAGGTGGTACCCAGACGGACGGAGATTTCTGCCGCTGACAGGTCTTTGGGGATCACCTGCTTTAAGGCTTCTACATTGATTTCATACGCTGGATCTTCCTTTGCCGCAGCCTGTGCGCTTAAAAGTTTTGTCCGCACATTGCCTGACAGATATTCGTCAGCAGTCACATATTTTGCCGGTTCCGAAGCAGGGATACGGAAGATCACGCCCTGCAAATCCTGTACCAGTTCCTCCTGGGGTTTGCCTGTAAGCTGTTCCATATAAGGCAGGTCAACGAGAGCCTTTTCCCCGATAGAAAGGGCAAGGGCTTCACTGGCCGTTTCCACAGAAGTAACTTCTCGGTGGGGCTTGATCGTCCGCTTCGTGAACATATCTGCTTTTCGTTTGAAATTACCCTCATCATCCAGCACTTCCAAAGAGCATAACAGGAAGTAGCTCTCATCCGATGCAAAGGCCAGATAGTTGCCACGGCTGTTGATCAGTCCGTATTTTTGGGAAAACGCATCATACAGCTGGTTGAGGTTTTCCTGTTCGGTGCGTATCATTTCTTCTGGATAATCCTCCGTCTGATACTCGATGAGCTTTCTGACACAGTCACGGATCTGGATCAATCCCTTGATGCGGCTCTCTGCGGTCATAGATACTGTGGCCGGAGTCATGCGGTCATTTTCCCGGAAGTAGACTTTGCCATCCACCATAGTAAAGGAAAAATTACGCACATTCGGATCGGCAGGAACAGAAGCGTCCGGCTCATCCGAGATTTCATCAATCCCTTTTTCATACTCCGGGATTTCTCCCTGAATGTTCTGGACAGCTTTGCTTAACAGGTCTGCAAGTGGAATGTCTTTGTATGCCTTACAGACAGAGTCAAAACCAAAACGGGTACTTTCCATTTTCATTTCGCCCAGGATCATTTCCGGGTGCTGTACAAAATAGCTGTTCATCGTGATCCCGTTCTCATCGGTATCCAGGTGTACCCAATCCGGTTCCACATCTGCAATGCGGTCACGCTTCTGCAAAAAGAGGATGTCACTGGTGACCTCTGTCCCTGCATTGGCCCGGAACGTATTGTCCGGCAGGCGGATGGCTCCTAAAAGTTCCGCCCTTTGTGCGATATATTTCCGCACCTCCGGGCTTGTTTTGTCCATCGTTCCCTTGGACGTGATAAAGGCCACTACGCCGCCGCTGCGGACTTTATCCAATGCTTTCGCAAAGAAATAATCGTGGATCAGGAATTTCTGAGCGTTGTAACGGCTGTCATTGACCTTAAAATCGCCAAACGGTACATTTCCCACAACGACATCAAAGTGGTCATCGGGAAGTTTTGTCTGCTCAAATCCCTCAATAGCAATGCTGGCTTTCTGGTAAAGCTGCTTTGCAATTCTTCCTGTAAGAGAGTCGATTTCTACACCGTGAAGCGTTGAGCCTGCCATACGATCCGGGAGCAGACCAAAGAAATTGCCGGTTCCGCAGGACGGTTCCAAAATCGTACCGCCGGAAAATCCCATATGGTCAAGGACCTCGTACATGGCTTTGATGACAACCGGCGGGGTATAGAACGCTGTCAGAGTGGACTCCATGGCTGCCCGGTATTCTTCCGGGGAGAGGCTGGCATTCAGCTCCTTAAATTCTTGCGCCCAGGCAGCATTGTTCTCGTCAAAGGCCATGGATAGGCCGCCCCAGCCAACATAACGGGCAAGAACTTCCTGTTCTTCGGGGGTAGCAAGACGATGTTCCAGTTCCAGCTCATGGAGCAGATGGATGGCTGCCATGTTGTTTCTGAATTTTTCTTTTGCGCCGCCGACACCTAAAGTATCTTCTGTAATCCGATAATTGTGCCGGTCAGAAGAAGGCGCAGCGGATTTGCCTGTGTGTTCTTCCGGGGAAAGCTCTGGCTGTGGCTGTTCCAAAAGCCTGCGGATATAACTGATTTTTTCCACACGATTGATCGGGAAACCAACATGGTTCTGGAATGTGATGTCACGCATAGACACATCACCGCTGATTTCTCCCACGCTTTCAATCCGGTATCTGCGGTTGTCGATCACGATTTCCTTACCGATCAGGTCGGAAGAATCCTGTGAAACTCCATCTTGTTCTTTTTCTTCCTGTTCGGCAGTGGGCTGCAATTCAGCAATGAGCTGTCTGCAGATCTCTTTTTGTTCTTCATCCTCCAATTCTTCCTGCCACTGCGTCAGCTGTTCCACATAACTTTGCACATGCGCCGGATCAGCTAAATCTGCCTCGATTTTCTGAATGGCATCCTCTTTGGTTTCTCCAACTTCCAAGGTGTCCTGATACTCATATGGATCAACTTCCTCAATGAAGTCCACCAAACGCCCGGCAAGGCTTGTATTCTTATCCTCCGGGACACGGAACCAGTCATTTTCGGTTGCCATGATTTCCGCAAAGAGCTTCTCGTCCTCTGGCGTCAGAGTCTTATGCTGTTCCAGATAGGGAAGGAATACATCTCGTCCCCATTGCAGACTCTCTATTTTCTCACGATAGAAATCCTCGCCCTGTTTCTTCCATTCGGGAATAAATGGACAGTTGGGGGAAAGGGAGTATTCATAGAAGTTTTTGATATGGGCAATCAGATCGCCCTCGCCATCTCCAATGTCAAAGCGTCCCTCATAGTGAAAATCCTCGCCGCCGATAGTGGCCGTAATCTCAAAATCGGTCTTGTGATACCATCCAACATGATTTTCTTCCGCCTGTCTTTCCCGGTGCTGCTTCTCGTCCAGAACACCCAGAAGATAATTGCCAAGGGCAAAGCTCAGATCGGTGTATCGATCCTTCAGTTCCCGGTCATAAAAGGCGGGGTGTTCTGAAAAGCCGATAGAAAATACCAGACGATCAGGCTTTGTTTCGGCAGGTGTTTCCTTGTCCTGCATTTCTGTGATGATGACTTTGAGGTGGTCATTGGCAGGATTTTCACGGAGCTTTTCTTCAAAATCCGTCCGGCTCATTTCTTTCCCGAACAAGGGAAATTCAGGATTTTGAAGGGATACAGCAGTTTCATCAAAGGCAGATACTTCATATTTATCGGCTCCCAGATACACCATATCTCCCTCGTGATAGAGGTAGCGGACAGGGTGAAGTTCCAGAAGTTCCTGGGAAAAGCGCCATGCATTGCTCCTGCTGTAAACGCTGACGGTCTGCCTCTGCACTTTCGTCAGAAAATCAAGTAGCTGCTGGACAGTGGCAGGCTCTAAAAGAAGCTGCTCCATCTGTTCGGCAGAAACATCGGCAAGATCGGCACGATCCACTTCTTTGAGCAGATCCTTTTCGTAATGATCCAGATCACGGATAAAATCAGACAGCCGCAAAGAAAGGGTATCTCTCTTATCCGCAGGCGGAAGGTCACGATGAGCATCAATAAAACGCTGCCTTGCCATTTTCCGCTGTGCATCAATTTCATACTGGGGAGCTTCCACACTTTCCAGGAATTCAGGATAGTGGTCTTTTTCCTTGGCATTGAAATAGCGGTCATTTTGAATCAGTTCCCTAATCCGTTTTTCTACTTTTGACCACGAAAGTACAAGGTCGGGGTTGGTATAGGAACCATGCTTTTCAATTCCGATCCCTTTACTGTCATGCCATGTCCCGCCCTGTGTCCCATCGGGATAACTGTGCGTACCGCCGCCGGTGCCGTACTCATTTTTAAGAAAGGCAATATTGGCTTTCTTATCCTCATGCTTCTGAAATTGACGGTAGATACGGTACTTGCCATTTTCAAAGCCGCTTCCTCTTACCAGGACAGAGTCAATATCTTCCTGTGAAACAGAAAAAGCAGAGGATTTTTCGTCCTCTGCTTCTGCAATCTGTTCGATTTGTTCCTCTACGGTAGGAAGATTGGCTATGACTTCATCTTCATTGGCTGTGCTTAGCGGTAGATCAGCTCGTTCAGGATCAGCTCCTCCGCCTGACTGCGAATGTTGTTCATCATTCCCACCCACTGCATCGGTGCTTTCTCTTTCAGTTCCTCCGTCACGCCCTGCTCGGCTGAGAGCTGCTTCGTCAGAAGCTCCAGCCTCTGGAGCGCTGCCTGTTCCGTCTGGTACAGATGCTCGTTCAGCCTGCCCTGTGTCAGAAGGTTCAGATAGGTCACTCTCTTGTGCTGTTCCAGATAATCCCGGTGCATCAATGCGTATCTGCCAAGCGGAAGTTCTGGCTCTGTCGGTAATGTCAGGTCGGGAATAAGATAATCCCCCTGACGGGTATATGTGATGTTCTCCATGATGATCGCTCCTTTCGGGTTGTTTTCTGCTTCTATCATACGAAGATTGTATTTCCTGCGCAAAGGTGCGGGATTGTGTTTTTTCTGCCACCTGCACATCCCGGATCGTTTGTGAGATTTCCCGGAGTGCCATTTCCGCAATGTCACTTGTTGCAATACCAAGGGCATTTATGGTGGCAGGGGTATTAAAGTTCACAATGTCCTGAAAATCCTCTCGGTCAAAATATTCGCCCGTATCCAGACCACAGCGGCTGACCAGCATAAATGCCACGCTGTTTACAGCCAGCCGCTGGTACATGACCTCAATGTTCAAATCATCCAGTTCCTCTAAAAAACTGTCCGCCGTCACATCTTTGAGCTGTGCAAGATAGTCCTGCAGATGATCTTCCACGGCATTTTTCGCTGTTTCCATCAGGCCAGAAGCAAGATCGGTGCTTTCCAGTTCTCCAAACCTGTCAGAAAGCCGTTCCATCACAGGCTGCTCGTATCGGGCTTTCATCTGCCATATCGGAACAGGGCGGCTGCCGTAATAACCTTCGTGTGTGTCTGACACATCAAAGTAATATTTCAGGGTATTCCTGCGGCCTTTGGGGTCAAATACCGCAATCCCTTTGCTGTCTTTATTTACCCAGCGCCGGAACTGTTTGTTCCAGGTTTCAAGCTGTGCCACGGCAACCGCATCCGGGCGCTGGGCAAAGATTAAGAGCTGTTCGTCAAAGCGGCATTTGTAATTCCGGCAGGCAGCGGCAAGAAAGTTCTGCCATGTCTGCGGGTTCTTGGCTACCGCAATTTCTGTGCGCCGATACAGCTCGGTAATCAGCTGATACTTTGCAGCCATTTCATTTCCACCTCCTTATTGATTTTCAGGATTATTCCTTGTCCTCTCCGTCAAAAAGGAAATCACCCTGTTTGCTTTTATGCTTTTCTGCAATTCATTGATGAGCGCAATATCCGCCACGGTAATGCCCTGGATAGAAAGAATATCGTCCATTGTCATGGCGGAGATTGCTTTTTCATCGGTAAAACCAGCATCCAGAATCTTATTGATGACTTTGACCGCTTTCTGGTTGATCGCCATTATCTATCCTCCTTATCGTTCCATTTCTTTCTATTTTGCAGCTTTTACAGGCTGCGCTTTCTGGATGGTTTTCAAGGCATCCTTGGCCCATTGGGGCATACGCTCCGGCTTGATCTCACCAAGGACATCATACCGTTCCCAGCGGCTATGCTCGCCGGTGGCAAGGCAGGTACCAAAGACCGCCTGACCTCTGCCGCCGGTGGCGCCGTTTCCGCCTTCTGCAAGTACAAGCTGGTAAGCAGCGTGCTGATATTCATATCGCTTCGGTTCTGCATTGATCACAACCACCTTGTCCACAATGCTTTTATTTCTCATGTCAGGGATGCAGTCAGCGACCGTAAAGGGGGTGGGTCAAATTTGAATTTTTCCTGTTCGGCCCGTGTCTGTTCGATCTGTGCCTGAACACGGTCACAAAAAAGCTGCATGGCTTCCAGATAATCCTCTGTGCCTACGGCTTCTGTTGGCCATGGTGCGGAAAACGGATTATTGTAATCGCAGTAGCAGACTACATAGGGATGTTCCGCACGTTTATCGACACAGAAAACAACTTCTTTCTTCCCGATGTGGATACTCTGTTCCACAGCATAGTTGCCGATCATCCTTTTCTCGTCATTCATCAGCATCATCCTTTCTTTGTTTTTTTCTGTTCTGCTCATCTAAGATCTTTCGGACACAGACATCGCAGAAAATCATTGACCTGTCCTTATATCGGGGATAAGGGCAGGTCATACAGTCATATTTCTTCTTTTTACCATTCACGGTCATCACCGCTTTTCCGTTTTCTTCATTCATAGGCAGACCTCATGATTCTTTCGCATAGTTGCGATAGTCTTTTTCTCCTTTGGCCCGGACACGGCGCACATGGCGGCTCCCCGCAAGCTCCGGGTGCTTTGCCTGAAGTTTTCTCCGTATCCTGCATACGCTCTCAAAACTTGGTAAGCCAAGATATTTGTACTGGGTCATGACCTCAGCCAGAGGCATTGCCCCGGCACCTTTCAGATAGGCATTGCACACCTTCAGGTAGAGCAGCATATCATCATCTCTGGTTTCCTCGTCTTTTTTCAGAATGGCCTTGATCTTGCCCTCGATGGTTTTCAGATTTTCCATTGAATACCTCCATAAAGGAAAGGGGCGGCATGTTTTGCCGCCCCTCCACGATCACTTCTTATTTCTGTGGCGGATGTTCAGCCAGATGGCTCCGCCTGCAATGAACACAACAAGTGCGATTGCAAGGATTGTTTTTACATCCATGCTTTAATCCTCCTTTTTCTTTTTATTCTTAAAGCCAACAAAACCTAAGACACCGGCACCAAGCACGGAAACCGCCGCCAGCCCAATCCAAAGAGCAGGATTGAAGTCATCGCCTGTTTTCGGTGTTTCTCTCAGTTCGTTGTGCATTTCTACGGTAGCTGTTTCATCCACCTTGATGGTTACCTGCTTGTCGGCAGGCAGGATATATCCAGAAGAAACACTGTCGCTGACCTCAGATACCGTGTATTCGCCAATTCGCAGACCTTCAATGAAGATCTCACCGTTTTTATCGGTCTTAAAGGTCTGGTCATATCCGTTTGTTCCTGTCACACGGAAGGAGAAGCCCTCTACCTTTTTGTCAGAAGAAGTTTTTACGATCTTCAAAGAGCCTTTCTGCGCTGCATTGATAAATCCAACACCCGCTTCATTTTCAACCGTATAGACCTTTCCATCTTCCTCAATGGACACCGGATAAACATTCTCATCAAGCAGGAATCCTTCGGGCGCTGTCTTTTCACGGACAAGATATTTTCCATAGCGAAGGTCGCGCATCTGGTAAATACCATCGCCCAGTTCGCCCATTTCTCCCAGCAGTTCATCACCGTCATCCAGTTTTCCGTCACCGTTTTTATCTGCATAGACTTCAAAAACAGCACCGGCCAGCTTATTGTCAGGATAATCTTCATCCACCTTTGTCAGCTCGATGCTGCCGGTAATAAACTCATTGACCAGTTCAATTTCCACAACCTCGTCTACCTTGCTGATGGTTACAGGAATTTCTTCATCGGAGAGTACATAACCCGTCGGGCTTTCAATCTCACGGATGATCCAGTTTCCATATGGCACTTTGGCAAAAGAAAAACTACCGTCATCTTCCGATGTGGTAGTTGCAATCGCTGTTTCGGTTGTAAATTTCTCTGTACCGGTCTTAAAGATACCGATAAGCGCACCGCCTAAAGCATTTCCATCCTCATCGGATTTCTTTCCACTGACAGCTCCATAGATCAGATCATTTTCAATTGCTTCGCCCTCATTGGCAGTAATGGAAACGACAGCGGTTTCCTGACCGGCATACTCAAAGACAACCGGGTATTTGGTTTCATTTTTCAGATAGGCTGCATTTGTACTGATTTCCTGTACATAATAGCTGCCCATCGGCAGGTCGCTGACTGCCTTACCGTGTCCATTCTCATCAAGGGTAACCACCTCAATCAGACCGTCAGCCGGAATGGTCGTTCCATCAGCGGCGGTCAGTTCCTCGGCTGCATAAAGCCCAAAGGAAACATCAAAGATCTCGCCGTTGTTTCCAACGCCATAATCCTCATCGACTTCAAGGCTCTTGGTCAGGTCAATTTCAACTTTCTGCCTTTCGTTGTAGAAGCTGGTGGAAGTTTCTGTCACCGCTACTTCCTGACCGGCATAGACAAGCTCAACCGAGTGAATTTCGTCATTGAGAACCATGCCATACGGAGCCGTGATTTCCTTTACTTCATAGCTGCCCAAATACAGTTCCTTGCTGGTTGCCGTCCCGTCTGCACCTGTGGTAATGGTATCCACAACCTCGCCCTTAGAAGCTCGAAGGGTACCATCCAGCGTATAGATGTCCTCGGCTGCGGTGATCTCATATACCGCACCTTCCAGGCTGCCGACTGCAAAAACAGGCTGATACATTCCTCCGGCTTCCGTAACAGAGCTGAACACTTCGCCGGACTTGGAAACGGTAATGGTTCCTTTCTGGGCTACGTTTTCCCTTACCACCTCAATGACGGTAATGCCGCTTTCCTCAGAAGAATCCTCCTGTACCACATCGAAATAGACGGGTTCAGAATTCAGAACATAGCCGTATGGAGCCTGTACTTCAACCAGGGAATATCCAGTTCCATACTCCAGTGTCTGCGGGGTGATCAGTTCGCCATCTGCCGTAGTATAGAACGTGTCAATGGTTGTGACTTCCGGGTAAGTGAAAGTCATCGTTACCAGCTCGCCATTAGGGTCATAGATTTGGAAACCGGCACCGGCATACGGGATGGTGTTGCCTGTTTCAGCGTCTTTCTTCACGATCTTGATATAGCTTTCAAAGTTGGCATTGTTGATGAGATAACGGTAAGTCTGTCCATCCGAATTGATAAACACATCAAACGGTTTCATCAGCTCACGGCCTTCCCAGCCGGATGTCTGCTTGACCGTATAGATCCCGTAGGGCAGGTCTTTTGTCTGGGCAAAACCATTCTCGTCACAAGTCAGAAGATCACGCTCACTGTCTTTGGCATCGGCATAACTGTTTGCCGATTTCAAATAGACTTCAAATACTGCGCCTTCTTCGGGTGTCTCAATCTGGGTTTCTCCGTCATCGGTGTGTTTGATGATCGCAATGTTTCCCTTGATTACCTGTTCATTCACATCGTTGGCGGTGCTGTTCAGCTCTACGGTATAAAGCTCCGGCTCTGCGCCTACATGATGGATGGTTTCATCAAGCAGATAGCCTTCCGATGGGCTGATCTCACGGATACTCCAGTCATTGCCGCACACATAATAGTCTGTGGTAAACTGTCCGTTTCCATCGGTGGTATAGGTGTCGATCAGCTCCTCTCCCTTATAGATGCCATAAACTGCACCGGCAAGGGAAGCATCCCCCTGGGGTGTCCCGGTTTCAGCGTCTGTCTTTGTGACAGTTACATTGAATTTTTTGAGGATGTTGGTAAAGCTGCGCTCTGTGACCTTATTCCATTCCACCGGAGCGTTCTGGCTTGCCGGAACCACATAGCGGATGGCGGTATCTACTTCCTCAAGGACATACGGGGTATTGCCGCTGATCAGAATATTTTCAAATTTTGCCACACCCTCGGCATCGGTTACAGCATACTCATCTACCGGCAAGCCGCTTAATGATGTTCCGTAGAGATGGAACGTCACGCCTTCAACCAGACTGTCCTCAGAAGTTTTTACAACCTCAAGGCTGCCTCTTTTCAGCGTATTATTGAAGTTTACAGTGGTGGTCTTGCCGCCGATCAGCGTGATGGTCTGGGTTTCCTGCGGCTCATACTTATCAATGGACTGTTCCGTAATGGTGTAAGTTCCGGGGAACAATCCCTCCACGGTCAGATTACCATTTTCGTCTGTGGTAACGGTTTTGTTGAAGTTCTCGCCCTTGATCGTAAAGGAAATTCCTGCAACGACTCCGTCCTCAGAAGTCTTTATCAGTGCGATCGTACCGGTAGGTGTCTCCACATTCAGATATGCCTTTACTGCATCTGCGTTTTCCACACCGGTCACAACATCCTGCAAACTGGGATCACCATAGGCGATCAGTTTTGCGCTGCTGCTGACCGTCGGCACATTGCTTCTTGTGGCAGTGATCCTTACCGAACCGTCAAAGGCTGTTTCGGATGTGATCGTCAGCTTGTTGCCGGATTTGGACACACTCACTTTACTGTCGGATGTGGCAAAGGAATAGTCAGCAAGGACACCATTGTTATCCGTCAGTGTCATGGTGTATTTCCCATCCTGATAGGAAAGCTCTTTTGTGATGTCATCCGCACCACCAGACATAAAACTCGGAATGGTATTGTGTTTGGACAGCAGAGAAACGATCTGGTTATACACCTCGGCAGCACCGCTGTTTGGATAATTGGAACCAAAGTGCAGGCTGTACGCTTTCTGGCTGGTCTGCTGGTAAGCCCCTGTGGACTCACGGCATCCCGTCACAAATTCCCAGACAAGGGTCTGTGTAGCAAGCCATTTTTCATCATCACTTCCCGAAAGAGAACTGCGGTTTCCCTGATAGCCATAGAGCAGGGCAAGTCCTACTGCTTTTTTCTGGCTGGCAGAAAGGGCATTCCATGTTTGGGAAGAATTTTTCTTGAGGGTATTACCTGTTTTCAGCGGTACACCCGGCTGAATACAGAACGCATTATCGCCGTCTACATACATACGGTACTTGTAACTGCCTGTTCCGCCTGCGGTATAACCGTCAAACACTGCACTGGAGTTATAGCGCATGGCATTTCCATTCCTGTCATAAGTGAAGTCAAAGGAAATCGTGCCAATATCTCCCGCAGCAAATGCTGTTGTCGCTGGCAGCACAGAGAAGGTTGTGACCGCAGCCATGACAAGGGCCGCAGCCTTTTTGAATAATTTGGGGAATTTCATACATTACCTCCTACTTTTTGTTTGTGAGTTTCTTTACTAACCGAAAAAAGCAGTCTATAACGACTGCCAATTTTTTCTTTCGGATAGTTTTGGTAGTAATTAGGGGGTGAGGTGTGGAGAGGGGGAAAGCGAAAATATGGCTATCCACACCAACGGACAGACCTCGCCCTCGATGTGTGGCTATCGTTCCCGGTCTTTGTTTCGCTGCAAGTAGCGGTTGTAAAATTCCAGCGCCTTGACAACAAAATCCGATTCCCTGCCTCTGGGAACGCTCTTGGGAATGAGCTTGATGATCCGTTCATCGCGGAAAGCAGGTTTTTCCCTCTGGTTTGGCTTTTCTTCCTGCATGATCGACTGGATAACCTCATCTGTGAGTTTTCCGTCCTGCATGAACTTTTTCATTTTGATAGCCTGTGCAAGTGACGGGGTCGCATCGTTATACTGCATGGCTTCCAGAAGGGAATACTGCTGTTCGTCGGACAGATAAGAGATTTCTACCGCCGGGCGAAAAGCAATCTGACGTTCATCTACCATCTGCAAAATTTCAGGAACAAGCTCGGTCAAACGGATATAGCGGAAAATCTGGTTTTTACTTTCGCCAACCTTTTCGGCAAGTTCATCAGATGAAGTGGCAAACTCTAAATTATTTCCCACTGGGGAATAATTATCTTTTGTCGGTCTGCCTGCCTGACGCTTCATTGCTTCCAACCGCATTTTATAGGCAAAGGCTTTCTCACTTGGTAAAATAGTTGATCTTTGCAGATTGGACTCCACCATCACAATAATGGCTTCGTCACGGGTCAGTTCTTTTACCTCGCATTTCAGAGTTTCAAGCCCAGCAATCTCACATGCCTTTTTGCGCCTGTGGCCGCTGATAAGCTCATACCGCCCATCTTCTTTCAGCCGAACCGTTGCCGGGGTCATCACTCCATTTCGTTTGATACTCTCAACAAGCTGTTCCATGTCCTCGTCCAGTAAAACTTTGAACGGATGATCTGGAAACTCGTCGATCTCCGCAATAGGAATGTCCCGTATCTTGCTCAGTTTTACTTCCGCACGGCTTTCATCCGTCTGGAAAAGGTCATCGTATGCGGTCAGCTCGATTTTGTGTCCGTTGCTTCTCGCCAATTTCTTCCACCTCCTTTCCTAATTGTTCATAAGCAGCGGCTACCTTTCCGCTTTTGTCATAAGCAAAAATGCTCTTTCCTTCTGCGGTAGCTTCTACCGCACGGATAGAATGTGGGATTTCGGTATCAAAAACCTTGATCCTTTGCCCGTATGCACTTTTCACCGAAGCGGTTGTTTCTTTTGAAATGTTGGTGCGGGGCATTACCATTGTTATCAGGATACCGTCTATCCGTAGTTTAGGATTGATCTGCCGCTTGACCATAGAAACTGAGCGAAGCAACAGCTCCAGACCTTTCGCTGAAAGATAGTGGGGCTGTGTTGGGATAACCACACTGTCAGCTGCCGCCAAAGCATTGATGGTGATCATTCCAAGAGAGGGCATACAGTCAATCAGTACATAGTCGTAATTCTTTTTGACCTCATTCACATAGGTTTTCAAAACACGCTCACGGCTCATGGCATTGATCAGCCTGACTTCAAAGCCAGACAGCTCAATATTGGACGGAAGCAGATCCACGCCCTCATTGTGATGCAGGATGCCTTGTGAAACATCAAAGGCTTTATTGTCGATAATACTTTGCATCACCGTGGAGAGGGTTATGGGAATGTCATCTGGTCTGCTGTACCCCAGAGCCATGGTTAAGTTGGCCTGTGCATCCGCATCAATCAGCAGGACTTTCTTTCCTTGCTTTGCCAGACTGACACCTAGGTTGACTGCTGTGGTTGTTTTGCCCACACCACCTTTTTGATTGGTCAGAGCAATCACTTTGCAATTTGACATAGGTGCGTCCTCCTTTCTTTTAGATTTAGCCGCTTTGTCAGGGCGGCTATGTAAAATTCCCCAGAACGCAAAAAAGCCGCCTACTCTTATATGGAATAAGAATAAGCGGCTAAAAAATAAAGTGCCTTAGACATATTTAATTTTTTCTTTGTATGTAGACTTACAATCTTGATTTAGTCATAAAATAATTACAATTATACGTAGTCCCAATATTCTTTTGGGAATCTTACCAGTGTCTTATCCTTCACACTATCTGGTAAAGCTAATACAAAAAGTTTTCTTGCCCTTGTTGCAGCAACGTAAAATGTTCTAATTTCTTCTGAATTAATCTCCTTCTGATTAATCATATTACTTGTCAATTTCCCGCGTGAGTTAATAATGAGCATAACAGCGTCAAACGTACACCCCTTAACAGCATGAATTGTCGCATTTAAGTATTCTTTTTTATACGAATCAGCAAAAAATGCTTCTAGTGGCTGGTTCAAAAAATCTTTTAAATTCGCATTTTGCACTCTAACTTTAGTTTTAACTTCCACCTCATATTTACACTCGATACAATTATCTATAACGAAACTTTTAAGCATATCAGAAACTTGTTGTTTCCATTCTTTTAGTGGAACAATAGATTCCGGCAGAAGCGCAGAAAACCTAAAAATCAACTGATTCCACTCTTTAACAGAATATTTTTTCTGTATTTCTTTATAATCAACCACATTTGCTTTATCATCGAATATAACATAGTATAAGATTTCTTCAACTAACAGTGTTGTCTTTTCAATATTTTCTTGTCCACGGTAATACGTTGCTAAGGCTAACATTTTTGTTATTGGATTTTTCCACAAATCTGCTATTTGAGAATAATCTTTTCCAACTAATCCCGCATGGCCGCGAGTTAACACCGCAATATTATCCGAAGATCTATTAATTCCATTGTCGCTACAAACATCTAAAAAATATTCAATTATTTTTTCTTTTTCGTCCTTTTTGTATTTTATTATCATAGGTTTTAGATTACACTCTTTTGTAGTGCCTATTGCTTGAGAAGGGTTAGACAAAGATGAAAATATTTTCGTGGCATTACATATATGCTGTGAACAGCGGAAATTTTCATTAAGTTCATATGCATTCCAATCCGTATTACTATACATCCCTAAAAAAACTGAAGGATCTGCATCTCTCCATTCATAGATGGCTTGATCTGGATCGCCTATTAACATTGCATCCTTTACACCATTCTCAAAAAGAATATTCAAAAGCCTCATTTGTTCTTCCGATGTATCCTGAGCTTCGTCTACAACAAAATATGGAAATCTGTTTACAACTAAATGTAATATATCAGGATAACATTCAAGAATATGTGTTGCTATTATTAATGCTTCCTTATATGTAACATATCCTTTAGAAAATGCGTTTAATTTGAAAGCCTCACACGGTTTTCTTTGAATAAATGGGCAATTACTAAAATTTCTTTTATTGTCATATACTTTTTTCTCAATATCAATCTGGAAATCATAAGGTTTGCATCCATTACTATAGCATTCGCCTTTCCAGAATCTTTTTGAGTAACGGTCAATAAAATCATTATCCATAATTGATGGACGTGCTGAACATTGCATCAATACCTGCCCAAACGGCATAAAGATATTTTGTATAACAAACGAATCCAACGTCCCTACAAAATGTGGATACGGCAGTGTTTTCATTCCTGATATTTCACATATTTTTGCCAATAGCTCTTCCTTGGCAACATTTGTAAACGACAAGACCGCCATTCCTTTATTTTTCTCTTGCCAATTATTATAATCGTTTATAACTTTATGGGCTACCACAAAGGTTTTTCCGCTTCCTGGACAAGCTTTTAATATATTTTTCCCACGTAATGTTATAATACCTTTTTGCATATCAGTAAGCTCTTCAAACATATTTCACCTCATTAGCTAATAATTGTATCTATTGCTCTTCGAATATAGTCTGGTACAGTAAAAGAAACCTCTGTACACTTCTCCGACTCTATTTTACTTATTTTATTCGCCAGGCGTTGCGCAAAACTTCCTTTGCAATCCTGAATCGCCACCCAAATTCTCAACGCTATCTTCTCTTCTGTTTCATAAAACTTATTCTTTTCTCCTTTGGTATTTTCAGGATTAACTCTTTTCTCAATGTCCTTTTTCATCTCTGGATGCTCCTCATTTAATACTTCAAGTAATAAAGGGACATTCTCTTTAATCTTTGCAAGTTCAAATTCCAAGGTCTTCTCAGCCAATTCTACATGTATTTCATCACTATTATAGGCTAACAATTTCTCTGCCCTATGTGATATAACGCCTTTTTCTAATTTACTTATCAACAATTCAACATCTATTTTACCGTAAACTCTTTCTTCCTTTTTAATACGATACGGATCGTCATTATTTGTACATTTATCATTATCAGAGATAATAACGCAAGGCATTTTTAGGTTATCCATATCTTCTCCACTTGTAAATAACTTTGCAAATGGTTCAAAAGCTACACCATTAATGTTTACAATCTCTACAGAATATTTATCAAAGGGTTTCCCTAATAATTTTGCAAATTCACTTAATAAAATAGCTTCACTTATTCCTTCAACAAAAATAACTCTTCTGGCAAAAAACATTTGACTTTTCGTAACATCCAGGTATCTTTTCAGATCTAACTTGTCTGTATCACTTAATGCCGTATTCTTAATTGACACAATACAGCCATCATCATTTTGGCAATTCAAAATATGTATACTGTCGATATCTGCTTTTGCAACAAGTGTCGGCGAATGTGATGTAATAAAAAGCTGGATTTTAGCATCCTCATTAGCTTTTCTAAAAAATTCAAATAGTAAATCGAGCAATTGCGGATGAAGATGTGCTTCTGGCTCTTCCACTAGTAAAACTGATATCTCCTCATCGATCGGTTTTTCCTGCAAATCTCCTAACGAAGTCGCCATATGTAAAATATTATTATAGCCCAATCCGTTTTGAGCTATACCTGAATTTACATTTTTAACAAGATGAATCAGCCTATCATAAAGTTCACGATATTCTTCATATTGAAGCATTTGTTCTAAATTAACCGCTAAATCTTCTGTCTTTGCTATACGTCTACAAATTTTTTTTCCTCTAAAAGATCCTTTTTTTATTCCCAACTCATCAATAATAGCTTCCATCTCTTTCACCGGAATCTTTAACAGTTTATTATCAATATAATCAATTCTCATCAAGGAAGCTATGGAATCGAATGATGGACTTACTAACGAAACTTTTACTTTTTCCCGCAACTCATCCTTTTCAATATTAAGCAAATTCTTATTAATAATAGTTTCTACAGATTGAATTGAGTTGTCTTTTGCCGCTTCTTCATTTGCATTTTTAAATATAGTAGTGATTCTCTTTTTATCGTCATCCGTTTTAGCAACAGAAAACAAAATATTTGCAAGCTGGCTATTTTTTGATGGTCGAAGATCATACGCAGCATCTCTCAATGCTGCTAAATATAATAAATTAATATTGTCATATACTTCTCTAGGAACATTATTGAGGGCAGGTCCTCCTTTGATATCTTCGTGCACCCGCTGAATTCCTTTTTTATCAATATAGGATGAATACTCAATATGAAGTTCGGCTTTATTTAAATCCTTTCCATTTGTCAACATATAAAATGCTGTTGCCTGCTCGGATGTAAGTTCATCGAAATAAACATCAATATTAATAGTTTTAGCTTGTTCGCCATACTTATCAATATGGAAGTCTGATGGTTTTACATATAAACTTTTTCTATACTCCCCTGCGGAAAGTGCTAATCGTAAAGCATCTATTACAGCCGATTTTCCAGTATTATTTTCTCCTAATATGATATTGACACCTTTATTACATTTAAAACGTATGCCCTTGGCTCCAATCCTTCTAAAATTTCTAATATATACTTTTTCAATATACATATACTGCACCTCTTAATAAAAATCACGCTTAATTATATTTTCCATATCCCTATTTACCTTGATATTCTGTTTCAAATCTATTACCAGCAGGAGCCTTCTTAAAAAAATCATCATATGGTTCTGGTTCATCTGGATCATAGTTTTCGATTTCTGCTTCTATACGATAAAGATCTGGTAATCCTTCTCGCCCTCTAGAATCATGCTTAAAATATTTTCTGATTACTGGACAAACCGCTCTTTCAATATCAAGTTCGAATTGCCGTTTACTGTCAGTGGACAGTTCCAAATACTGACGAAAAGAAATATCGTGAATCATCAAAATCCCATCGATATATCTATCGAAAAGATTGTCCCTATCCTGACCCATCAAATACGGAAATCTTTCTGGAATCAACATCCCATCTAATATTGCTGTAGACTTTGCGTCAAGTGGTTCTGAAAAAAGTTTACTGAAATCCCTGGCATATTTTCCGGTCAAGTAGTCAGGGGCTACATCCAACCGTTTTGCAAGTGCATCTAAAAGTTCTGCACTTATTTCCCCACTTTTCCTTGCTCTTCGAATTGTTTTGTCTGACCAGCCAACACCACCTTCAATCGCACCTAATTTACGAATGCTTGTCCCCCTTAATTTCATAGCCGCATCAAAGCAACTGGAACTAAATGTTTTTTTAGGATTCTTTTTATTTGCCATACTTCATTCTCCTATGCGGTCATTATTGTCCATTTTGTCTAATCGACAATGCGGTCATTATTGTCTATAATATGTAATATACTTCTCATACAAAAAAAAAACAAGAAAAGAAAGGAGGGTCAATTATGATTAATGAACCAAGAGAAAACACGAGTATTCACGCCGATTTACAAGTAGATGGACATGCAGCCTTTGGAATTGCTGCTATTGTAGCTACAAGTTTCTGTGTCTGTATATGTATGGGTATGAAATATGGATATACATTTCATCTCGGAGCGGCATCAATCACTCCACCTTCAAGCCTACTTTTTATTGCATAAGAACAGCAAGTAAATTAAGATGACAAGATCTGCTTTTCTTCATGAAAAGAGGGAACACAAGGAATGTATCTCCCAAGTTTATGTTCCCTCTTACTCCACTAGCAAAACTCATAAAATTCTGTAATAACCATAACACTTTTATGCCATAAATGTGGAAATACTATTATTTGCTCAACATATTGCAAGTATGCTTTCTCACAAATCTTAGTAAAAAAGTTTCCAAAACTACAAGTTATCCTATATTTTACCTTCGGTATTATTATCTACATACTGCCCCCGGTAAATTTTTATTTTGATTTAAGGAACATTTGTCATGTTAACATAAAAATGCAGCTGATGTATTTTTCACGTTTTCCCAAATTTAATTTGTCAATGCTATTTATTATTTTTTAACGCTTCCTTTTGAGTATTATCAGTCAATTCCGCAGATTCAATAAATTGATAATCACGCTAAAATAATCTCTTAAAGTACTATTTTCATTGATGATAATCATCCTTGTGTAGTTTTATATTTTCTACAGATACTATTATTCTTTCTGTCGTTTTTCCCACATTTTTTCTTTTTATATATATCTCTCCTATTTGTTTAGTATTCGTTATGTGTGTACCTCCACATGGACATATAAAATCTTCACACTGCCAATACCAAGCCTCTTTTTCATCCTTATGATGATAAACTTGTACAGGGAGTTCATCATCAATCAATTTTTGCGCTACTATAGTCATCCACTCAATATCTTCAGGCAAAAATTTTGATTTAGCAAAAAAGTCAAGTCTTGCGTTATCCACACTAATTTTACAGCCTTTTATTATATTAGTAAGATCCGGTCTGCGCTTTTTAGCAACCATTAATGCAATATGTAATGCACTATGCAATACGGTTGTTTTTATTCGGTGTTCAACATCTATTTCTATTTTCACCTTACTACCTATAGATATTTTTGATAAATCCCTCTCATCTATATAATGATAAACAGGAGTATCTACTTGAATATCAGGGAAGTCCGGTATATTTAAAATCCTCCCCACCCCCTTTTTAGTATCAAAAAACGGGATTATACTATCATTTATATAGAATTGTCCGATATCTCCAATTTGTCCTCCACCTTCCGGAAAGGCAACCGTCTTATCTAATACCACTTTATTATCCTGTATATCGATTACACTCGCCATACAACTACATAAAAATGGATCCTGATAATAAATTTTTTCTGTTTTAATCATTTTTAATCCTCCTGCTTTTCCACAAATTCATCCATATAATTATCACCACCATCCGGTGCTATAGTGCAAACAATTTTACCTTGTCCTAATTTTTCTGCCACATTTAGAGCGCCTAGAATATTAGCTCCGGAAGATATCCCCAAAAAAAGTCCTTCTTTTCTAATAAGATGTAACAGCAAATCGATAACTTCCTCAAATTCAACGTCAATATACCCTGATATAATTTTATAATCTAATAACGGAGGAATTATTCCCAATGAAACGCCTTGTATCTTGTGAGGGACGGCCTTGCCTTTTTTTAAATTACATCCCTTTGGCTGTACAGCAAATAATAATGTATCTTCTCTTTTCGTTTTAAAAAAACTGCCTATTCCTTGGAAGGATCCGGCACTTCCTATACATGAAACAAATGCATCCGGCTGAATCTGTTCATAAATCTCCGGCCCTGTTCCTTCAAAATGTGCACTTACTGAAGAAGTATTTTCAAATTGATTCAACCAAACATATTCCGGATGTTCTTCTAATAATTGTTGCACAAGTTTGATATGCGAATCATTTCCCATCCGACTGTCTGACAATCTCACTTCTGCACCATAAATTTTTAATTTTTTTATCCTTTCTTTACTGTAATTATCCGGAACTACCGCCAATAAGTTATATCCTTTAACATTACATACAATGGCTAAACCAATTCCTGTATTCCCGCCTGTAGCCTCTATAATAGTATCCCCTGGGCTAATCAATCTCCTTTTTTCAGCATTTTCAATCATCTTTGCGGCCACACGAGTTTTTATAGATCCCCCAGGATTAGCGGATTCCAATTTAACATAAACATCTGCATATCCATCTGGTAAATGGCGTAATTTTATTAATGGTGTTTTCCCAATATAATCCAATACATTCATGGTTTAACCTCCTATATCCATAAGTTCCGCTTCCATAAACGGGTCAGAATTTCGATTGTGATCATATCTTATAATTAAATCTTTGATAATAAATTCTCCATTATTTGCGATAGGCATTGTAATATATTTATTCATCAACTTTCCAGTTACTTCTATTCCGTTCATTACAGATCTTCTTTCTATGATCTGAAAAGTAATTGCACGTCCAAACCACAATATATCCATCTGTCTTTTAACATTAAGTTTTTCTAAATCTAAAAAACTTGTTTTAAAAACAAATGTATCAGACATCTTGTAGGAAAACTCCGGGGTAAAGCCACAACTTGTACATAGCGTTTTTATATTCGCTTTATTTACTCTTCTATTTCCAGCATAAATTTCATACAAATCTATACCTACAAAACTTCCTTCTGATGCTGTTGAGATTTTAATAATATTATCTCCTGTTTTTTCTAAATCAGCTCTTATACTTTTTACTTTCGCTGTTATTGTTTCAACTTTTCCATTAACAAGAACAGGCGATATCATAATTTCGTGATTTTCTCGGATTTCTCCTTGTAAGATTTTTATTCTCCAACTTTGACCCGTATATTGTTTTGATTTAAGATATGATCGATCCACATAAAATAGCAATGGTGAATCATTTTCAGTTTCCTCCAGATCATTTAATTCTTTAACCAAAATATCAGATAATACACCTCCGTTATACCATTCCATTTGGGTGCTTTTATTATAAATATTATGTGCTTTCCGTTCCTTTACATTAACAGAGATTGGTATAATTGCAGTTACGTTAACCATTTCACAAAGTTGAGCTATTATTTCACATGCTTTCATATAAACTTTTTCATCAAAATTACACAAATCCATTTTGGTTAGTGCTATGATTGTCTTTCTTTTAAACTTCGACCATAATATTAATGTTGCCATAAATGTCGTGAAAAGGTCTTTTTTTGTAAAAAATTCTTCACTTACAATTTGAGTTATTTCTATACAAAAAACTCCTATATCTCCATAATACATTCCCTTTTGTCGCTGTTTCGACTTATGTTCACTTCCTGGTGTATCAATAACAGTAATTGTTGCTTGTCCCAACTCTATTGGTTTTAAATGTATTTTTTTTGATGTTCCTGACTTTGATCTTGTTTTTATACGTTCTTCATTAAACTCATCAACTAAATATCCATAGTCTCTGGAACTGTCATATTCTGACAGTTCCGACTTGAGACTATTAATATATTTTTCGAAATCGTAATTTGGATCCTTTTCCTTGGTCTTATTATACATATATCCTATGCAAGTAGATTTCCCTGCATGTGCCATCCCAAAAACTACTATGCTCTTTGACATTATATTCCTCCTTGTCTGAATTCTATAATTGTTTATTTGTTCTTCTTAAGAATCTTTCAATAACATCTGATGTTATAAAAGAATATTCATTATTCTTAATCACCTGAATATGATTGTTTTTCCACGTCTGATCCGAATAATCAACATCCTGTTTAATTATATTAAAAGCAATGTAATTCTTGCTCTTTTCAATAATTATAACTTGTAAATCTGTTCTATCAATATACTGACTATTTGCAACTTTTATGTCTACATCTTCAATATTCTCACCATACAGTCGCAAATACTCTCCATCATAGACTAGCCCATCAAGAATCAAGGATTTTTCTCCTTTTCTCTTCATAATCTGAAGTTGGTTAACAATAACTACTTTTGTGTTATCTGGAATATCCTGTACCACACGACAACCAGGACCAATAAAAACATTGTCTCCTATTTTTATATTTCCTAATATCTTTACACCTGCACATATAGTAACATGATTTCCTATGGTCGGATGACGTTTCCCCTTTGGCTGTCCCTGATTGACATCTGCAGCACCAATCACTACATCATTAAGGATCGTACAATAGTCACCAATAATGGTTGTTTCTCCTATAACAACAGTGTCTCCTTCATAAGAAAAGTCTGTCGTTATTTTCGTTCCAACACCGTGATCAATTACGCACCCTTCACCAATTTGCGCAAAAGGATGGATATCAATTCCCGTCTCTACCTTTCCATCTTCACATAAGCCTCGTACAATTGTAGCTAGTATAGATTTGTCTACATTTTTTAATATCTCCGAGGTCCATATAGTCTGTGCTATTCTATAATACATTAATGCCTTTATACCTTTATATGACATATATACATATTCACATGAACCTTTTGCAGCAGGATCGCTTTCAGCAAACTGTATAATATCTGTTATAAAACCAGACTTATTAATGACATCATTTGCCAAACTAAAAATATCTGTATTGGATATACCAAATGCAATTTTTGTCTTTTCAAATACCCTATTAAGCACTACTAAAACATCTCGGATGCATTTGCCCTTAAATATTAAATCATCTTTTTCGCTGTACTTTTTTTGATTCATAACTATCCTCCTTAAATATTTTGTAAAATCTGGTTTAATTGCAGATTAGTCTACAAAATATTATTCGAATTTTATCCAAATCACCATTATCTATCACTACTCATCTATCTAATATAAAATCCCGTATCTCAATATTAATGTGTTAATAAGAAAAATATTTGACTTTTCTATTATGCCATGATACTATAGAGGTGTGGATATTCATATTAATGCGTTAATACGCACCTCGAATTAAAAATAGTCTTAATTAATAGCTCAAGAATTTTTAATTTGTTTTGGTTTATTTATACTTATGGAAATGGCTAAAAAACTGCAAGTAGATAAGTATTTTAATATCCGCAATACAAATTCTTAAGAAAAGAGACATTTTCCTTTGGACGGGTGAAGTGTCTCTTTTTTGTAGACTAATTCCTTTCTTATAATACCATTTTTCCCAAAATCCGTCAATGCTTTTTCATCATTCTCACAGTTTTCATCTCATTTTTTTTATATTTTTGGTTATTTTGTATAATTCATATATTTTTATGTTATTTTGCAAAATAAAAACAATAATGGATATCCGGTGCATTCATAGGACCTAGCAATCCCCTCTTGCAACACTAGAACCATATTCACAAATATAGCCCCAGTGTTGCTAAAAGTTTCCTATGTTTTAATCCACACTTACAACTCATCGCCAATTACTATTCCATAGAACATAAAAGCAAAAACAATCGCTCCTTATTCGTCATATAGCAATATTGTATATCTATTTACAAGAAGTCAATTATTACCATACGATTACATAATAATTTTTAACCTATCCAAGCCTCAGCTCCAGCCATTACTTATCCAGCCCATGATCATAATACACCATAAAACAACTTCTAATTTTGATCTTGATAATATTCAAAAACAAATTCATCGGTTTTCATACTAACTTTATTATATTTTGGTGCTGTAGAGTAATCACGTAACAAAGATATAGCCCGAGCAAATTCTTTTTCAATAATATTACAATTTACCAGCTTTGCCTCTGTTACACTGTAGTATTGTTCCACTTTTGATTCTTTCTCAAAAGTGTCGCAAAACTCTTTTGGTATATTTTCCTCCCTAATTAGCCTTTCATATTGTTCTTTTGCTATCAAAATTTCAGATTCATTCAGGCGTAATTGTCCTCGGATATACTTTTGATTTTCTTCCGATAACGGTTCTCTACACATGTATAAACGATGAATTGTTGGTCTACGATTACTTCCTGCCGAGGTCGTTGCAGCTACCGCCATTCTACACATTAAATCGTTACTATAAATATGCCAATGATGAAATACGAAAAAACATTGTTCATCCATCTGATCATTTTTCAAGATACAATATCCTGATTGCATCGGTATAGATATAAAAAATTCTCCCACATATTCTTTTATGATTTCTACTTTCTTCCCATTTACAGTCCTCTTATCTCCCGTATGTAAAGTCATTGTTGCACTGCAAATCTTTTCATCCGATGGAGGTGAAATTTCTAATTCTCCATGCAATAATTCCTCCTTATTAGAAATAGTAGGAAAAAAATACATGTGATATGACCCTATATATCCTTTATATGCATTATTATTTGTAGCAGATGTTGGCATCTTAAAGCTAGATGTTGTGACTGTTTCTCGGGATACAGTTTCCGGTAAAATCTCATGAATATCTATTTCTAGTCCTTTGCAAAGACCTACTACTGTTGAAAAGCTAATACTTTTGTTTTTATTACTTATATTTGAAATTGTTCCTTGACTAATCATCACACCTGCATCTCTACACTTATCTACAATTTCATTTTGTGTTAAATTCATCTCCTTTATTTTTCTTTGGATATTGTTTTTTAACTTATCACTAAACTCTTTTTCATAATCTTCCATTGTAAAATTTCCTTTCCGATCAACATATTAATAAATTAATATTAATATGTTAATATGTTTTTTGTCAATCCTACTTTGTTTTCTATTTTAAGTCTTTTCACTTCTGATAGACTATATCCACTTTAAGAGTTCTATTTTATGCTCTGTTAAAAGCTCGGCTTATCTATTAGCGAGAATTTGCAATGATCTCTACAAAAACTCACACCTCATAATATTAAGAGATTACACATTCATATATCTATAACTATATTAATCAAACAGGCTTTTCTCCCCTTCAGCACCTTTCATCATTATATCATATCAAACAGAGCGTTATTAGCACTGCTGCAGACAAGATGCTTTACGTGCTTTATTAAATTCTCATTTAGCTGTATAATATTATTAGACATAGTTCTATAGTCTCCTTTGATAGGTTTTATTGTGGTATCTTAATTATTATAAGCGACTATAGGCCATGTCTTTATTATCATGAAATTATATTTTGCAATATTTATTATACGTCATCAACTTCCAAGAACAGATTCCCCCTGTAAAACAGCTCCAGTGGGAATCTTGTTGGTAAAAAATAATCGTATCACTATTTCTAATGATACGATTTTGGGCTTAGATAACCTCAAAATGCTTTAATATACCTTGAATACTTTCTCCGCTGTCGGATGTTTCAATTCTTTTACTACATCAGAATCGTCATACATCGACAAGCTTAACTCTCTTTACTTCTGCGGATATAAGCAGTATGTACTTTGAAACTATTTTTTCTTCTGCGTACTCTTGTTTCATCTTATAAGTAACTTGTTCTTTCGGCTTGTAATCCCCCCACTCTTTTCTCGATTTCATCCAACGGTACTTCTCTTTCACCAGACTCAACTTTTACGTTAATATGTCTATCCGTTTTTTGTGGGAAAACAGTACAACCGTCTTCACATGAGTTATACACTTAACTTTATCATTATATCAACCATATCGTGACGAGGCATTTTGGTCTATTTTTTTCAAGTAGTAAATTAGTAGTAAATCACTTCGACTAACTTCCAAAAGCCAAGAAATATCAAGCTTTTAAAGATATAATTTTATGTACTGCCGTGGCACACAAATAGTATTTTTATCATGTTCGCGTTTCTCCTTAAGTCCTCTTTCTTGATAATGTTGGCTTTGTATTACGATTCAATTCTTTCCACTTTAAGTAGTCTTGATATAACGTTTGAAGTATAGCATATCCGGCGCTGCTCTGCCATAGCCAAATCTATAAAACGCCATGGTTCGGCCTTGTATATCTTCCAGTTCGTCAATAACTTTTTCAATGAAAATAATCTATTTTCAAAAAACAACCTCATTGACATACATGCAGATTGCATGATACTATATACGTGCAAAATGTATGTATGGGAGGTGAGCTTTTGCCACGTAATAAGTATCCAGAAGAAACAGTTCAAAAAATATTGGACGCTTCTTTAAAATTATTTTTAGAAAAAGGCTATGAAGAAACAACTGTATTAGATATTATAAGCGAAATGGGCGGACTGACGAGAGGAGCTTTTTATCATCATTTCAAATCAAAGGAAGAAGTATTTGACGCCTTATGTGAAAAACTTTTTTATGAGAGTAATCCTTTTGAGATGGCAAAAAGCCACAAAAAACTGAACGGATTAGAAAAGTTGAAGTTCGTATTAAAAACATCTTTTGATGAAACAGAGCGTCATCAGTTAAGTATGGCATCTATGCAGCTTATGGGAAGTCCAGCTTTTCTAAAAAAGCTGATTGAAAGTAATCAGGAACTGGCACCTATGTATCAAGAACTGATCGAGGAAGGAATACAAGACGGTTCTATTAAATCAGAGCAGCCAAAATTATTAGCAGATTTATTTGTTCTTTTAACGAATTTCTGGTCGATACCTACGATATATCCCATGACTAATGATGAAGCATGGCAGAAATTTTTAATGATCAAATCGATCATGGATAATCTGGGACTTCCAGTAATTGATGATGAAATTGTCAAGTTATGCAAAGAAAACGCCTAGCGTTGCATATGAAAATAAGATTGTCGAAAGGCAATTTTATTTTTAACAATATACATACATTCAACATGTATAAAAAGGAGGAAATTATGAGTATCTATATTAAGAAAAACAAGTTCTTATTTATCTTAACGATTTTAACCAGCATAATCTCTTCTCTGGGGTATGTTTTTATGGCTGTCCTGCTTCAGCAACTATTGGATATCGCTATGGATAAAAATATCCAGCAATTTATAAGAATGGTTATATTTTCGATTGTCTACTTTGTAGTGTTGGGATTTTTTCTTTATCTCCAATCGTTACTGAGCAAAAAAGTGATTTGTAAGATTATGCTTCAAATCCGCTCGGATGTTTTTCTAGGAACAATCAATCACAGTATAGAAGATTTTGAAAAGAAGAATACCGCTGATTATATATCTGTCGTTACAAATGATGTGAAAATGCTGGACGACAATTTTTTACTCCCATTGTTTGAAGTAGTCCAATACACCGTTATCTTTATATCATCTTTCGTATTGATGATTTATTTTGACATCATTGTTACAGTTTGCGTAATAGCAGCGATTGCAGTTATGTTCCTTGTACCAAGTCTGCTGGGTGGAACACTGGAGAAAAGACAGAATCAGTTTTCTTCAAAGCTGGCAGACTTCACAGTCAGTTTAAAAGATATTCTGTCTGGTTTTGAAATCATTAAATCATATTCTATGTCAAAAACCGTAATACAACGATTTGATAAGGCAAATACCGAAACGATCAAATCTAAATATAGCGTTGACAGATTACTTGCACTAAACGAAGGGCTTTCTGCTTTCCTGGCCCTTATGGTTCAAATTGTGGTTCTATTTTTATCTGCTTACTTTATTATTGCAGGACGTATAACTGTGGGAACTTTATTAGGAATGGTACAAGTGAGCAGTAATCTGGCAAATCCACTTATTATGATATTTACAAATATTCCTAAGATGAAAAGCGTCCACCCTATTGCAGAAAAGCTGGAAATTATATCGAAACATTCCATATCTCTGCCCCAAAAAGAAAGTATAGCCACATATCAATCTCATATAAATGCAAAAGATTTGTCCTTTTCCTATGATGGAACAACAGATATAGTAAGCGGAATAGACTGCCTTATTGAAAAAGGTAAGAAATACGTTATTGTTGGGAAAAGCGGTTGCGGAAAAAGTACACTGATCAAACTTTTATCCGGCTATTACTCCACATACAAAGGCAAAATTTTATATGATGATACGGAATTTCATACGCTGGATAAGGATAGTGTGGTTCAGCTGTCATCAATCATTCATCAGAATATCTATATGTTTGACGAAACTATATATGACAATATCTGTTTGCATGAACATTATCCAGAGGAACAAGTTGAAAAAGTTATAGAGGACAGCGGATTGACCGAATTTATATCTGAGCTTCCAACCGGCTTGCAATATCGGGTCGGAGAAAATGGCTCTAATCTATCTGGTGGACAAAAACAAAGAATTGCAGTTGCACGTGCTTTGATCAGAAACAAACCTATTCTCATATTAGACGAGGGTACATCTGCTATTGATATGCAGACAGCATACGATATTGAAAACAGATTATTAAAAATGGAAAATTTAACACTCATAACAATTACTCATCATTTAGAACAAAATTTATTGGATAAGTACGATGAAATCTTTTATATGGAAAATGGTCACATTAGAGAAAGAGGAAGTTTTAATCACCTTATCAATAATACATCCTCTTGTTTTTCAGAATATTTTCATTTAAAGAAATAAAGGACAACAGAGAGAATGAAGACATCTTCTTTTAAAGAAGTCATCAGACTACAATTCAACGCTTTAATGATGATAACCATAAAAGGCACGTTGAAGCAAAAGAGAAAGTTGCTTGCCAGACGTTTCAAGCAGGAAGTGTTATTTTGTGAAATGGGTGAAGCAAAGCTGAATGAGCAAGGTAATGTTGATAAGTATTCTTGCGATACAACGACATTCCCGGTGTTACATTTCACTGTTCAAATATCTGATGAAAAAATCAGTACAGCGTTGAACAAATTATCAGAGAAACAAAGAGCGTTTATTCTGCTCTACTATTTCCATGATATGAGCGATAAAGAAATTGCCAAGCTGTACCATGTATCACGTTCTGCTGTTGGCTATACACGGAACAAAGGCTTAGAAAAATTGAAAATGATGTTAAGTAAAAAGGAAATATTGTAAATGACAAAAGATTATGGTTATCCCTCTTTTGACCTTATCTGTAAAGCGTCAAGTGGGGATGAAACATCCATCAAGGAAATTCTAAATTTTTATGCCGCTTATATCTCCAAGCTGTGCTTACGCCCGTTTTATCACGAAAACGACAATGTCAGCATGCAGGTAGATGAAGAATGGAAAGGCGAGATCCAGACCGCTATGGTAAAGGCTATGTTGAAATTTGTGAGCTCAAGATTAAAAAGTAACCTAAATATTAAAAGGGAGATACACTTAATTGTGGTATCTCTCTTTTTACAATGGCTGTCTATGCTGTTTTATTGTGCGGCGAGATTAACAAAATGTTTACCTAACCCCTTATTCGCTATATAATGCGTATATAGATATTGCAAAAAACAACGCACCGCAGGATTTAGAGAGGTTTAGTAAATGAAAAAAGATACTATAGGAATAAATGTTATTAAATACGGGGAATTTCACACCTATTATCCTTTAAAATTCGATACCGATTTGTCCTTTGAAAATCTATGTACTGCTATTGCAGAAAGTTCCTTTATTTTTAAAGAGGAATATAGTGAAAAAATCCTTCATGCTTTAGGCGTGTCGCTAGCTCAGACTATAGAAGAATTCAATCAAAATTATTCTTCTAGCGACTCCGTATACCTTAAAATACAAGATTTTGAAAAGTACAAATCAACTACTTCCTCCCCTCTTGATATAAAAAATCAAGAATTACGAATTGAACTTGATGATACTGGAAATTCTTTAAAAATTGCAGTAATTAATACAGAACTTGAAGCATTAGAAAATCGTATTAGACGTATACAAGATGAATATGAACACTCTTCTCAGTATTATGGACAATATTTTGTGAATTCACATGAACGGTTTCTTTTACTTCCATTGAAGATCGAACTTAATAGCAAAGAAAATGTCTGGCTTTTCGCTATATTATATGTTTTCTCAAATAAAATGGGAGTACTAAAATTAGAACTTCCTTTAATAAATGTTGACTCTAAACCCTTAAAAAATAATGAGGTTAATCAGTTTATTTCAAAAACACATTGCACATGGAAAGATGATTTTAGTTCAGTTAATACTTTAGATGAAATTTCAAAGTTCTATGTTAATACTCTTTACAAAAATCTTAAAATTAGCATTTGGCAATATAATGATACTATAAATCATATCATTTTAGCGGACTTTGATGGAGTTCCGTCACAAATAAATAATCTTCCGGATATTCTTCAAGAAGACATATTTCGTATTATTTGCGCTCCTGTATCTGAAAGGTCTTGTACATCATATAGAAACGATGCCAAAGAATATTTACGAAACCATTCTTGGGGAAATCACAACATGAAATATGTTTTAAAAGCCACTGGCGGCTGTCTCTCATTTGTTGATCAAGCTCTATTAGACTATGCTTGCGAAAAATTTAAGGATAAATATAGAACCAACGTGTTAACTGAGAGTGACTATTTTTATATTTGTAATCAAATATCACGTGATTTACAAAACAATGCAGAATTAGCTTTACTGATTATTATTCTCAAAAAAGCAAATAACCATAATACAATTATCCAAAAAATTAACGCTCCCCAAAAATTAACAAAAATTCAAAATGAATACTGGGAAAACATTAAATTTATTTGTCAATTACAAGAGGGCTGTTATGGAAACGTAAGTGAACAAATTTCTATTTTTGAAAATATGATGCCTTATTACACTAAACAAAAAATTATAGATACCAAGCTTTCCGCAATAGATAATATATTAAACAATAAACGTCAAGAACAGAATAATAACTTTCAAAATTTTATCGCTATTGGAGGGCTACTATTAGCGATTTTTTGGGGGTTACCATCCATATATGACACCTTAAAATTATTAAGGGATTTCTTTACTTTTATTCCTCAAAACATCCCATATATTTCAATTAATAATTGTAGCATTTTTTTATGGTTAGTATTAAATGTCGCTATCCTCGTTCGTATTTTCAAAAAATAATTTTGCGTTACAATATAATATGTGGCAGTATTTTACAAAATATTGCCGCATATTACACATTGCATAATATAAATAAAGCTGAGCTTTAAATACCTATTTTACTCTATCAAAAATCATATCGAAACATCTAAAAGTTGTAAACACGTTGTAAAATATTTCTTTAGTATATGGAAACCCGCATAAAATAAGGAAATTTATAAGAAACGGCAACTCCTTCCGTGGCATATGAAAAGTATTTTTATCATAATCTCTATATCCCTCCATAAGTCTATAGTTCTTTTCTTTCAGTAGCTTTTAAAATATCAATCCGTGCTGATTTGATACTAACACTTCCCATTTACCGTATCGCTTTTCGTCCACTCTGAGGATATACTCCTTTTCCTGCAAAGATTCCATGATTCGCTTTATGATGCTGAATGATTTGTCAGTTTCTGTCACCAATTCTTTTTGTTTAATTGACAGATTCTTAAAGATCAATTCCAAGACCGCTGGTTCTCCCAAAGTACCAAATTGAAACTTAAGAATTTTGGTGTTGCCACTTTGAGTTCTTATCTTCTGACATAGCTTCATCCCGTTTCCTTATTTTAATACTGGATTCTAAAATAATCCAAATACGCCTTATATCGGTCCTGTGCAGTCAGGCAGGTATCTGTCAGATAGCCTTTTTCATTACCCCACTCCTTCAATCCTCTATAGTAGAACATCTTCAGGTTATCCTCAATAATGAATGGAACGATATTATATTTCAAACATTCCTTGAACATAATCAGCCTGCCCACACGACCATTACCGTCCTGAAACGGATGGATTCGCTCAAACTTTACATGGAAATCCAGAATCTCTTCAAAGGTCTTTTCTTCTTTTGCGTTATACGCTGTCAGCAATGCTTTCATCTTACCGGCAACTTCTTCGGGCAGGGCAGTATCCATGCCGCCCACCTCATTAGGCATTTTCTTATAATCCCCCACTGCAAACCAGTCTTTTCTGGAATCGCTGGTTCCGCTTTTTAAAGTCAAATGAAGCTCCTTGATAAACTTCTCAGTTAAAGCAGATTTTGCATGGTCGATGATCATATCAATACATCGAAAATGACTTGCGGTTTCAATCACATCGTCTACATTGAGAACTTCATTCTCTATGCCGATGGTATTGGTTTCAAAAATATATCTGGTCTGATCATGGGTCAGACGACTTCCCTCAATATGATTTGAGTTATACGTTAAATCAATTTGTGTTTTATGGTAAATACCTCCGAAATATTTACTTGCTTTTTGTTCCTGCAAAATATCCAGCAATGTAGGTGAATGTTCTTTCCTTTTGTTGGAACGCTCTGGTTTTTCGGCGTTCTCTGGAATATTCCAGGTCTTTCCGGTAAGAAAAGCACCCTGCACACGCCCGTGAGCACAATAATTTCTCACACTGCGATCCGATATATTCCATTTTTTTGCTATTTCAGCAACTGAAAGGTATTGCATCTGCTTTCCTCCGTTATCAATCGAATCTAATACTATACGAATTTATATTATAGTATACCACATTATCGGCAATAAATCCAAAGAATTCCTGCGTTGTTCAATATATTTTTGCCGTTTTCGGAAATTTCAATTGTCCAAACATGTCATTGCTTGTTTTGCCAGCGTCCTATTATTCACGTGTTTATTTACTAATTTTCGATTATTAAAAATCACGCAGACTTCATTCGTTTTTATGTTCATATTTTATTATAGTTAAGAACAATAACTCTAATAAAATAGCGAAGTGCTTATCGTAACACTTCGCCGAAAGCCTAATCGGTTTGAGCATAATATGCTTGATTAGGTCTGCTTTAATATTTTATGCAATTTAACTGAATTTAAACACTCAAATGTGCTTTCCAATCTGTCGGCATGTTCATTGCTGTAAAACTGAGCACACTGCCATTATTCTGAAGCAGCTTATCCAATTCATTAACAAATAACATCCATTCTTCATCTGACGATCTCAGATATTTCATTGCCAGCAAAATCTGATATAACCCGTTATGTGCTGGTGCAGGTGTTACTTTATCAGCATTCAGAATTTCCGGCGTGGTATGTATTGTTCGATTATATATTCTGGAATTATGAGCACACATATTTCTCAATATAGAAACAGCTTGTACCCATGAAGCAAACATTTTCTGTGATGGATTCACCAAATTTCCTTTTTCAGAGGTATACTTATAATTAGATGCCAAAATCGAATAAGTACTGCCTGTACCTGTTTTCAAATTTTTAATTATCTTTGATAATGTTCCAAAGGAAAGAACTTCCACAACTGCCCATACCGGCACCTCACCTTCATGATTATCAAAATTATGTTTGATGAACACGTCATTAGAACGGGCAATCTCTGATGCTATTGTGGACATATTCTGCCAGTACATTTTTTTCTCTTTAAAAATTGATGAATCCTGTAAGATTAAAGCATCTCCATGTATCAGTAATGCTTCCACTAATCGGACTCTTAATGCTATTTCAATTTTGGAAATCATTGAGAAAATCAGAGCTGATAATTCCCGATCAAATTGATACAACTGAAAAACATCATCAAACTTAGTTCCAGGAATATACTTTTTTGCCGAATTATCGTATAAATGAAACGAATATCCGCGTAGGCGGTAAAAACCTACAGATTTCAATGCCTTCTCTACATTTTTCCGAGATGTTATCTCCATTCCAGCGTCAATGTAAGATTGCATCTGCTGTTCAATTGTTAATATTCGTTTTGGATATTGATACATAAAACACCCCATAAATGAAAAAGTCCCACCGGGTTGCGCATGAAAATCAGAGGCGTGGTGGGTTCTGTTAATATTATTATAACGTTTTTATTACAACTGTCAAGATTTCTTTTTACATAAAAGAATATGTGTTCTCTTTCAGCCCTCTATTGCATCATGTGTAACAGATGTATACTGCAATGTCAATTATCTATATATCAACTCATTCAATACAAATACCCAGCCGCCGAAACAACGTTTTTTATCATTGTGCGGCACACGGCTTGAATTATCTTTCCACAATCCCTACAATATCTCTTTTTTTGAGAATAACAACCGAGTTATTCTCCTTGATTTGTATACTATCAGCAGTGATGGATGTTACCATAACTTCTTGATACCCATCTGTAGAAAGTATAAATGTTGCAAGATTTGACGAATGCATTTGTATGGTACAAATCTTACCAAGCAGGGGCTTGAACGGATCACAAATAGGTGTTATGGTGGCAGGAAGCACCGGAAGCGAATTTTGCTTTCTCCTTCCTAAGTCAAGTTTAGTAACAGTATCAATATGTTGTTTTAATACTATCCCATATTTCAGGCTTTTACTTCTATCTGTCTGGTAAAAACAAATATATTGATTGTCCGATAATAGCAGCCATATAATAACCGCTATCCCAGTTCTTTAAATCAATATTGCACCACGCTCCAATAAAACGGCTGTAATCAATGCTCTGAACCACCGACGCTTTATCCTGCGGGATTTGAACAGCTTCACAATCTCTTAACAGATAATCCAACGAGCACTTAAACACCTCGCTCATCTTTAACAGTTTATCCGTCTCAGGATATGCTATATCGCTTTCCCACTTGCTAATGGCCTGCCTTGATACCCCAAACACAGATGCCAGCTGTTCTTACGTGATATTGTTCTCCTTGCGAAATTTTGATATTTTTTCTCCTAATGTCATAACGTAACCGACCTCCCGCTTAATCAAACTGTAGTATGATTATACTCATATTCCGCGGAAATGCCCACCATCTTTCCGTTTCTAAATGTAAAGTTCAAGTTGCACCTATGATTATAACTCTGTTTCAAAATGACGGCAACGATGTCTCCGCTTTGGGAAAATATTCTGAAACAAACATTTCCACACCTCCACAATATTTTCATTCTTCTAACATTGTCAAACTATTTGAGGGCAGTGGATATTATTTCCCCTGCCCTCATAATTTTATATGAATACCTCTATTTACTGAATCGATTTTCCAAGTTCATATGCCTGCTGGATTTCAGGTTTATCGTTAATATCTCCCACGTTCATATTGCCTCCTGCAAGCACATGGCCAAGATTTTTCCAGCGCAAATGTTCCATTTATCATGGAATTTGATCTGTTTCTCAAGCGTTATATTATTTGCCGGACAGACTTTCACACAGATACCACAGCGGATACAGGCACTATTTACTAAAAATGCTTTTGCATTTTCTCCTTTATCCTGCTGCTCCATAAGTAGCACGCATATAGCGGAAAGGTCTGTATCTGTTTGCGTCGGTTTTGAATTGATAGCCGTATGACCTGACCGATTTTTGAAGTTCCTGCATGGAAGCTCCTGCTAAATTTCCGTAAGTAGCAACAGCAAAAAGATATTCTGTTTGAAATTTCGCCTTGCTTAGAAATTCCCGAACCATTTTAGGTGGGTTGAGGCAGTAAAGAGGAAAAATAATTCCGATTGCTTCATCTTCAAATATGAAGCTTTTTTCTTTCATCACCTGTGGAATTGAAACTAATTCTCCGTTAAGTCTTTTTGCTACTGCAAGACTGTTTCCTGTTCCTGTAAAATAAAATATTTTCAATGGTATCAGCTCCTTTATTTATAATCAAATGTTCGTTTATTTTAGATGCAAAAAAGAAAGCACCTTTATGGTGCAGTCTTTTAACGTTTGATCGCATCCCAACACATTTGAAAGACCATGTTAAAATCTGTATCGGGCAACATTGAATTTGGCTTTCTGTATTCCTTAAAAATCTGTTGAATAGGATAATAACAGAAACTAATCAATAAGATAGGGGACGTCTGTTTCAACACACCTTCTTTAATGCCCCGTTCAAAAATTCCGACAATCTCTTTGCTATGCTGTTCTATTTCATTCAACACCTCCTCTGTAGCAAAGGGAGAGTTGCAGGATTGCTCGATAAAAAGAAATTCCTCTGTGTACTCTTGTATATAGCGCAAAACATTTTTGCAAATTTTCTTCACAGAGTTTTCTACTGTCTCGTTCATTTCAAGTCCTTTTGCACATTCCTTGTGCATTTGGATTTTCACATCAGCATATACCTTATTGAACATATCGTCTTTGTTTTCATAATAGACGTACAAAGTGGACGAGGACACACCTGCTCTTTTAGCAATCTTGCTCATGGACACATTAGAAAAGCCAATCTCATTAGACAGACTGATTACCGCTTTAGTAATCGCATTCTTTTTGTTGTCATCTTTCATTCTCATGGCTATATTATAATCGAATGTTCGTTTTTATTCAATAACCTTTTTAGCGTCGGTGTACAAGGGGACAATACGCTCCAAGCCGTGTTGCCCCTTGTACACCGACGCTAACCAAACTTCTATAAAATATCTTCCAGGAATTTTTGTATATCCATATTCAGACAAATAGATCGCTCCTCGATTTCTCCTGGGCAGAAAGCTTCCCCATAGTTTACGCAGGCATAGACAGCTTTCGGATTTTCCACTGTCATCCTCCAGAAGGGATACTTAATGATCACCGGAGTGTTAGCGCCCACCCCAAGTTCCAAAAACAGTACTTTCTCCCCTTTGTGCTGACGAATAAACTCGTTATAACAGCCTGCTGCCGCATGCCATCCTTCATCTTCCACAAAAGTCCCATCCACCCGCAGGTTCATTGTCATAGGAGCACCGCATACCGGGCATTTGGGGATCAATTCCGTAGGGATTTTCATTTCCTTTTGCTGTAAAACCATCTGCCGCACCGTTTTCTCGTTGTCATAGGTCTTCTGATGACAAGGCTTAGAGCACTGCCACAAACCATAGTCTCCTTGGGTGTAAAATAACCGTTCTTTATCAAACCCGGCCATCTGAAACTGATGGTCTACATTTGTTGTAAGGACAAAATAATCTTTCTTCTTTACCAATTTCAGCAGATCGCGGTAAGGCTTTCCCACGCCGACTTCATAGCGGTTGATCAGAATATGACGGCTCCACCAGGCCCAGTATTCCTCCAGGGTATCATATGGATAAAATCCGCCGGAATACATATCCTGTATTCCATACTTTTCTTGAAAATCCGCAAAGTTCTTCTCAAACCTCTCCCCGCTGTAGGACATTCCTGCAGAAGCGGACAGCCCTGCACCTGCACCGATCACAATGGCATCGGCTGTTTCGATTTCCTGTTTTAACTTTTCAATTTTTTCCAAGTAATCTCCTGTAAATGTTGAGATCGGTCTCCTTAAAAACATTAAATATCACCTCAAAACTTTATGCTGATCATCAAAGATTTTTTCCGGTTGCTGCTTCAAAATGGTATTTGACAATTCCAAGATCAATCTTTGTATAAAACCCAAAACCGGATACCTTTGCGGATACTTTATCTCCATTTAGCTCAAAAAGGAATTTCTGCTGATTCATTGCAGTAGGAGCGAGCATAACAGCGTCCATTCCTTTTTTAAACCAGTCAGGCGCTGCTCCACTTACCTTTGTTACATCTGAAAGCAACCTGTTTTTATGTGGAGCGCCCTGATTTTTTCCATAACCTAATGATATCAGGCATACCTGTTTCTCTCCTCTTCCAATTTCAGCGGCGCTTTTACCATGGGTCATTGCCACCCAGCAGGTATTTAATCCCAGAGACTGTGCAAGAAGAACCAGTTTTTCTCCATAGTAACCGCTCTTTTCGTCAAGATCGGCTCCTTTAGGCCCTACAAGTGCGATATAATTATGCACTCCTGCAAATTTACCGTAGTGTGCCATCATGGAATCAAAACATTTCGGTTCATCAAAAAAGATCTGTATATGAAGCCCGCTTTCTTTATTGACCGCTTCAATCTCTTTCAGCAGAATGTTTCTCTTTTTGGCTTCGATTTTTTTATCTTCATACTGACGTACACTGTGCCTCTGTTCCATTATTTTAATAATATTCATTCTGACCTTCCCTTCGTGTCATTTTTCATAAAAAATTATATCATAATTATTCTCAAATAGTTCCCTCTCAAAAAATAAAAGTGATATAATAGAATAAATGTTTGTGCGCTCCATGGCAATATATAGGAGCAGCTTTAATTGGAGGGGGAATTTACAGAAAATGTTTTCGACCAAACAGACATCCATCTATTTTAAAAAAATCGCAAGGATTGCCTTCCGGGAGCGGGTATGGAAATTCGTGATCTTTGCTGTAATTATCGCGACTTTGGTTGCTGCTATCGTAGGCGACGATATGTTTACTACCTATGAAAGCACCAAATCCGGATTTTTCACGATCGCCTCAGCCTGCATCTGGATCGGAATCTTCAATTCCGTTCAATCAATCTGTAAAGAACACGAAATCATCCGCGCCGAGTACCGCCAGGGAATGAAACTTTCTGCATATATTTCTGCCAATATTTTCTGGCAGATGCTTCTCTGTCTGGTGCAGAGTGTGGTGATTTTTGCCGTGTGCAATGTGTTTATCGACTTTAATTCCGACGGAATTATTACCAGTGCCTATGTGGAATATTTTATTACCATTTTTCTGCTGACTTTTGGGTCTGCTGTTATGGGTATTATGTTATCTTCTATCGCCGGCAATCCTACCACCGCTATGACGATCATGCCTTTTGTACTGATCCTGCAGCTGATCATGAGCGGTGTACTGTTTGAATTAAGCGGCACCAGTGAAAAAATTGCGTACATTACCTTCAGTAAATGGGGAATGTCCGCTTTTGGAAGTATTGCAGACCTGAATAACGCAAAATATCCTCTGAAGATCAGTGAAGCCTATCCCATGGTAGAACGTCTGGAAACAGAAGCCTGCTATGATTGTGTAGCCAGCAACCTTCTCACTGCCTGGGGATGGTGCATCGGATTGATCCTGTGCTTTGCTGTGATCAGCATACTGAGTCTGAAAATTAAAAACAGAGATTCTTAATATCTTTATATAAAAAATAGCAATACATAAGAGAATGGGAGAAAATACATGATGGACAGCGAAAGAACAATTGCCTTTGTCCCGGAGGAACAGAGAGGAAAAACCGCGACGCTGATTATTTTAGACATGAGAAACCGACCGGTAGTGGTACCTTTACAGGGCAATATGACTCTCGGAAGAGATTACGACAAATCAAACTGTGATATTCGTGTACAGTCCAGGATCACAGGACGCCGGCACGGTGAATTTGTTTACAGTGATGTATATCAGGACTACTACTACATTGACAATAACAGTGTGAACGGCACTTATATAAACGGGAACAAACTGACCTCACAGGATGGTGGAACATCTGCCCCATATAAGCTCCAGGAAGGAGACGTTCTAAGAATTGACCATTCCCGGCTGGATGATCCTCATCCGGAAGCAGTTCTTATGATTTTTACATGGAGCTATACCCTGGGCTCCAGATGGACCGTACGATCTATAAAGGGACTGGCAGAGATTCGGATCGGACGGGATGAAAAAAATACCATTGTTCTGGATGATCTTCTGATCTCACGTACCCACGCTGTGATCCGGAAGGAAAACGGTCAATGCTGGATCGAGGATATCCACAGTCAAAACGGCGTGCGGGTCAACGGCAGAGAAATAGAAAAAAGCCAGCTTCTGTATGAGCACGATGTTGTTCGGATCGGTAATACCATTCTCATTTTGTGGGCCGACACGATCATTTACAATATCTTCACTAAAGAAGAAGGTCAGCTCTCTGTGAACATCCGGAAAATGGCGGTGAATTTCGGGCGAAAGACCCTCATCAAGGATATTGAGTTTGAAGCGGAAAATACAGACTTTGTCCTTATCCTTGGCGGATCCGGTGCCGGTAAAACAACGCTGATCAATACGATTCTCGGAGAAAAAAAGGCAGACGGAGAAATCTTGCTGGACGGTCAGAACCTATATCGAAATTTTAAATATATGAAAACAAAAATCGGTCTGGTGCCTCAGTTTTTAAATCTCCGTCTGAATGACAAAGTAAGGGAAACCCTGATGGATGTAGCGGAAATCAAATTACCCAAGCAGGATTATTCTCATCAGGACAAGCTTAGGCGCGTGCAGGATACTATGGAAAAGGTCGGTGTCCAAAACCTAAGTGAACACCTCATCAGCCAGCTAAGCGGCGGACAGAAAAAGAAAGTATCGGTAGCCGCACAGCTTATCGGCTTCCAGAAAGTATTTATCTGTGATGAGCCTGACTCCGGACTGGATGCAGCATCCCGCATGCAGCAGATGGAAATTTTAAAGGAGATCGCTGATAACGGGAAGATCGTCATGGTAATTTCCCATGAGCCGGACGACGCTGTCAACAGCGTGACCGGAGAAAGCCTGTTTACAAAAGTACTTGTCATCGCCAAAAGCACAAAAGAACAGTGCGGTCAAATGGCTTTCTATGGAACGGTTCCGGAGGCGCTGGAGTTTTTCCAGGTAAAGCGTCTTCAGGATATTATGTTGGAAATCAATCCCACTTATGAAGGTGGCAAAGGAAGAGCAGACTATTACATTCAAAAATATACATTACAGCCTAAGAAACGAGGGAGGAACAAAAGATGAAAAAGTATTGTTTGAATTGTATGCGTGAAATTACTACAGGTACGCTCTGTGCAGACTGTGTAGGCAAAAAAATTCCAGAGACTGTACCTCATCAGCTGAAGCCGGGAACGATACTGAATGGGAAATACCTGGTTGGAAATGTAATTGGTGAAGGAGGATTCGGAATCACCTACATCGGGCGTGATACCGTATTGGAAACCAAGGTTGCAATTAAGGAATTTTATCCTGTTGGACGCATTAATAGAAATAATGAAGTTTCCAGTAACTTAACGATCTCTACTGAAGAGCAGAGAGATTTTATCCGAAAAGGCAGGGATCGGTTTCTTGCTGAGGCAAGAAATATTGCGCAGTTTTCATCAGAACCTGGTATTGTAAATGTAAAGGATTTTTTTGAAGAAAACGAGACAGCCTACATTATAATGGAATATCTTGAGGGAAAGACGCTGGCTGCCCATATCAAAGAGTGCGGTCCCATGGACGCTGAAAAAGTACGGGTACTCATGCTTCCGCTTGCAGAAGCATTGTCAAAAATACATAAGCTGGGCGTCATTCATCGGGATATCAGCCCGGACAATATCATGTACCTGAATCAAGGCATCTGCAAACTAATGGACTTTGGTTCCGCCCGTTACTTTATGCAGCAGGATCAGGAGCTTACCAGTACCGTCAAGAGAGGCTATACACCGGAGGAACAGTATACCAGCACCGGAAATCAGGGCCCCTGGACAGATGTCTACGGATTGTGCGCCACCATATATAAATGCATTACAGGAACGACTCCGGCTGATGCCATTGATCGTATGGCCTATGACAGTCTGAAGCGTCCATCCGAGTTGGGAGTAAGGATTTCTCCTGAATTTGAAAATGCCATCATGTGCGGCTTGGCTTTGCATGCGAAGGATCGCTGCCAGAGCATGGATGAATTGCTTCGACTTATGCAGGGCAGTACCCCTGAAACAACCGGAAATGAAGCGGAAGATTCCGACGCCACCATGTTTGCTGATCAGACATATTTTTCGCAGAATAACCCTACTTATACTCAGCCGACCTACACTCATACGCAGCCGACCTATACCCATACTCAGTCTACTACCGGTTACGGCCAGCCGGGAATGTATGATCCGGACGATACAAACAACAGGCAGGCTTCTCCTGAACGCAAAAAGAAAAAATTCCTGATCCCCGCTATTGTAGGCGGTATCGCAGTTGCCGCAGCAGCCGGCTTTATCATCTGGAACGTTGTAGGCAACGACAGTGAGGAAATAGAAACCTTCGGAGATTACTATGTGACCGGATGTAAGGAAGTACTCAAACTTCGGGAAACTGAGGATGAGGACAGCAAGATCCTGACGAAATTAGACAATGGGGAAAAGGTATCTTTAGTGGAACGAACAGAAAATGACTCCTGGAAAGTTTACGTAGAGGCCGAAGACCTTACGGGATATCTGGATTATCACTATCTGACCAACGAACGGGACGCTGCAATGGAACCTATTGAAAAGTATGTAAATGTATCCGGCGACGAGCAGCTGACCATCTTAAGCACTACAGAAGAGGATGCTACTTCTATCGGCATTCTTGAGAGAGGCGATGAAATCACAGTGATGGCAACGCCCGGAGATACCTATGCTTATATTTACGCTCCGGAAGTCAAGACGTTCGGCTATGTTGACCAGTCAAAACTGTCTGACGAGGAACCAGCGGAAGAAAAAGAAACTACAGATGCTGCTGCATCCAACCAGGCACAAAGTACCGGCGATGTATTCGGTCCCGGCAATCCGCCATCCAGTAATCTGGGTGTATACTATGTAAATGTGCAGAAAGGATACCTGGCTCTCCGCAATGCCAAGAGCTATGACGCATCCAATGAAATCGGAAAAATGTATAATGGGGAGTCTGTATATGCACTTCGGAATGATGGTGAATACTGGTATGTCTATTCTCCAACTTTGGGCAGCTATGGATATACAAATGCCACTTACCTTCGTTCCTCATCTCAAGGAAAGATTTCTTCCAGCAGCGGATCCACCTATTACGCAAGCGTTTCTTCCGGTTATCTGGCACTGCGAAATGATACTGCTTACGATGCTTCCAATGAAATTGGCAAAATTGCCAACGGACAGCCGGTGGAAGTCGTAGACACCTCCTCCGGAACCTACTGGTATGTATATGTGCCAAGTCTGAATCAGTACGGATATGTAAACAGTGAATATTTGAGGAAATAAGGCATGAAAAAGAAAGTTATCATTCTGCTGCTCGTCCTTCTTGTAATCATCGGGACCTCTGCCGGTATCTTTATTCTGTATAACCAGGCAGTTGCAGACAAAAAAGAGAAAACTGCTGATCCTATTAAGATCGAGACCCCGGAGAAACCAACAGAACCGGAGGAAGAGCTTAAAAAAGAAGAAAAGCCTCAGCAACCGGAGGAACCGTCACCGCCTCCGGCAGAGACATCTTCCTCAGGCAAGGCGTCTGAGATCCAAAGCCGGCTGGAACAACTGGTCAATACAGAATACAATGCCGGAGGCAGCGTCGCTATATGCACAGGACGAGTGGATGAGAATGATCTGGACTCAGTAAACAGCAGTCCCATGCAGGCTGCCAGCCTGATCAAGCTCTATGTCGCCGGCTGTGTATATGAGAATTATGAAAAAGTCACCGCCTATGATTCTTACGGCGGTGAGACAGAAAACCTTATTAAATCTATGATCACTGTCAGCGACAATACATCCTGCAATACACTGGTAAACCGATTGGGAGACGGTGTAGATCAGAACGGTATGGCACTGGTAAATCAGTACTGTGCCGCCCATGGCTTTTCTGATACGCATATGGGACGGCTGATGCTTCATCCCAACGATATAGATGACAATTATACATCTGTCAAAGACTGCTGCAACTTTCTCAAAATGGCGAATGCCGGCCAGCTGGAGGGAGCCTCCACTATCCTGGATTACATGAATCAGCAGGAACGCCGCGGCAAAATCCCCTCTGGTCTTCCTGCCGGTGTTTCCTCCGGAAATAAAACCGGGGAGCTTTCTGATGTGGAAAATGATGCCGCCATCGTATATGCAGACAGCGGCACCTATGTACTGTGCGTCATGTCACAGAATCTGTCTGACGCATATACTGCCAGACAGTTTATTATCCGCACTTCCAGTGTTGTATATGAAATGATGTAACCTTTTCAATGGGCAGGTACATGGCGAAAGCCGTACCTGCCTGATTTTATTCCAGATTTCCGTACTCATCATCTGTAACAGGTTCGCACCACTCATTTGAGGTATCTTCTCCCGGAGCCTCAAATGCAATATGGCTGAACCAGGAATCTTTCTTTGCCCCATGCCAGTGTTTCACACCCGCCGGAATATAGATAACGCTGCCCGGCTCCAAGCTGACCGGATCCTTTCCTTCTTCCTGGTACCAGCCCTCTCCAGCCGTACACAAAAGGATCTGTCCGCCGCCCTTGGCAGCGTGATGGATATGCCAGTTGTTGCGGCATCCCGGCTCAAAAGTTACATTAGAGATCATCAGCGGACACTGTCCCGGATCTGTCAAAGGATTCAGAAACGATTCGCCGATAAAGTACTGTGCAAAGTTGACATTTGCCTCCCCTTTTCCAAATACATTTGCCTGTTCAAAATCTGTCTCGTTCAAATATCTCATTTTTATCCCTCCGCTATTTTTATTGCTGTTATTTCTTATCTTTTACCTGGTACCGCAGCCATACTGCTCCATCATCATAAGACTCTACGCTTAAAAGCTTCAGATGAAATGGTTCCGTCTCCATAGGAAGCCCGTCAAATGCGGCTGCCATTCCTTTTCTTCCATCGATTCCCGGAGCCAGCAGGATGCTCACTTCATCTAAAAGTCCTGCCGCAAGAAAGCCTGCGTTGATGGCCCCTCCTCCTACAACGGACATCCTCTCAACGCCAAATTCATCAGCAAGAATTTCCACTGCCCGTTCAAGATTGATTCTTTCTTTTCCGCAGGCGATCCAGGAAATATTTCTTGCATCCAGATAGGCAAGATATTCTTTTGTGACCTGCTCGCTTGTAAGAATAAGAAGCGGAGTTTCACTGCCATCTTGCTCCGGCCAAAGCAGGGTTCCTTTTGTGTCTGTTACAACGCTGTAGCCCGCAGCGTCCGCCTTTTTTGAAAAACCTTCCTGTCCGAAAATATCCTGCTGTTCAGGTGTAAATGTCCCTTCTTCCGCCATTTCCAGCTGCGCTGTCACCCGTCCACTTAAGGAAGTCGGCGTATTCAGGGCATGGAGTGTTTCATAATACTCTTTTACTCCCTCCAGCTTTGCCGTCATTCCGCAGTCAATTCGTCCATCAACAGCTGTCATCATATGACAGATAATATGTGGCCTGTTCATTTTCTTCCATCATCCTTTCTATTGCCTAATTATTTATATGCACAAAAACAGGTGCCCCCGGATTGATCTTCTCTTTTCCGGCGACACCTTTATTGTATTCCTGTTCTTTTCATATGTCCAATGCCTATGTTTTATACAGATATATGCAATTAGCACATACTTTTGATATGCTCTAAAAATTTACGGTTGATTGAAATCCTTACTGCAACATTGAAGTTGTAACTGCACATTGAAAACTT
>OGYY01000350.1_pt1 | contig 47674 bp, 40 predicted proteins | sample 1576671 | NCBI WGS metagenome assembly OGYY01 (sample SAMEA3541593, study PRJEB24748) | human gut metagenome | biome: human gut; feature: human-associated habitat; material: faeces | place: China | collected 2012 | reverse complement strand
CCGTCCGTCCGAATCGCTCTTTTCCTCGCCATTTTGATACTTCCAGACATTCTGCTTGCCATTCAAGAGCCGTTTTAAGTTAATGACATTGGCTTGCCCCCTGCACCCCTCGCCGAGCTGAGCCAGCTCGACCGCAGTTTTCTGCAACAAAATCTGCCGATCTTCCCTTTGAAAATCAATTTTCCCGATAATTTACGTTCTGCTCTTGCATCTTTCCGCTTTTTTCGGTATAATAGAGAAAAGAACGCTCAGGAGAAAGAGGAGAAGTACCATGAAAAACGGGTTTTTCCCGATTGCCTGTGCAACGCCACCCTTACGGGTGGCAGATTGCACCTATAACGCCGAGCAAATCATCTCTCTGACCAGAAAAGCTACAAAAAACGGCAGTAAACTGGTCGTCTTTCCGGAACTTTGCATAACGGGATATACTTGCGGTGATTTGTTCCTTCAGCAAATTCTATTAGACGGTGCGTTGCAAGCACTGCGTACAATTTTGAAAGAAACCAGTAACCTTTCCTGTATTTGTGTAGTCGGTCTGCCCATCCGGCATACCGGAGCAATTTATAACTGTGCAGCGGTCTGCTATCAGGGTTCTGTATTGGGCATCGTTCCAAAGCAGCATCTGCCCAACTACGGGGAATTTTACGAACAGCGTCACTTTACCCCTGGTATACCAGCAGACGGCAAGACGTTCTGGCAAGCAGATGGCATTGCTCCCTGCCCGTTCGGAGCACAACAGCTGTTCCAGTGTGCAGAAGCACCAGATTTCACCTTTGGCGTGGAACTCTGCGAAGATGTCTGGGTTGCAGATACGCCTTCCGTTGCAATGGCTCGCATGGGTGCAACGCTGATTGTCAATCTCTCATGCAGCGATGAAATCATTGGAAAAGCTGCTTATCGCCGTACCATTTTGCAGGCAAAATCCGGTAGCCTGCTCTGTGCCTATGCCTATGCAGATGCCGGCATGGGCGAGTCCACGCAGGATATGGTCTTTGCCGGACACAACTTGATTTTAGAAAACAGTGCGATTCTGGCAGAATCCAAGCTATTTTCAGATGGTCTGCTCTATGCAGAACCGGACTTACAGCGAATGGCAGCAGAACGGCAGCGTTCCAACTCGTTCCAGCCGTTGCCGCTGACAACGGTCTGCACAAGATTTTTCATGCCGCTGACAGAAACTGCCCTGCATCGCTTTTTCCCTCCAACACCGTTTGTGCCTGCCGGAGCAGCAGAACTTTCCGAACGCTGCGAAACCATCTTGACGTTACAGGCAACTGGTCTGGCAACCCGTCTGCGACACATCGGCTGCAAAACGGCAGTCGTTGGCTTATCCGGCGGACTGGATTCCACATTGGCACTCATTGTGATGGTGCACGCTTTCGACCTGTTGGGACTGCCAAGAAGCGGAATGCTGGCTGTTACAATGCCCTGCTTTGGTACGACAGACCGTACTTATCAGAACGCTTGCCGTCTGGCAAAAGCCTATGGGGCAACTCTGCGAGAAATTCCGATTCAAAAGAGTGTTCGACAGCATTTTGCTGACATTGGTCAAGACGAATCCGTTCACGATGTCACCTATGAAAACAGTCAGGCAAGAGAACGGACACAAGTCCTCATGGATTTGGCAAACCAGTGCGGCGGGATTATTGTCGGCACAGGCGACCTCTCAGAATTGGCTCTGGGCTGGGCAACCTACAATGGCGACCACATGAGTATGTATGCTGTCAACGCCTCCATTCCAAAGACGTTGGTACGCTATCTGGTACAATATGAAGCCAGCAAAACACCGGAAGCTCTCCGTGCCGTCCTGCTGGACGTTTTAGATACGCCCGTCAGTCCGGAACTGCTGCCGCCAGAACCAGACGGTACGATTGCACAGAAAACAGAAGATTTGGTTGGTCCTTATGAGTTGCATGATTTCTTCCTGTATTATGTGCTGCGATTTGGATTCACGCCGTCTAAAATTTATCATCTGGCACAAAAAGCACTGGGCGGAAAGTATGAAACAGCAGTCATCTTGAAATGGCTTCGCAGTTTTTATCGGCGATTTTTCTCTCAGCAGTTCAAGCGTTCCTGCTTGCCGGATGCTCCAAAGGTCGGCAGCGTTACCCTCTCCCCAAGAGGTGACTGGCGAATGCCAAGCGATGCCTGCCGGACGCTATGGCTGGCAGATTTGGAACAGCTGTAATTATGTTTCTTCGTTGCAATTGCAACTTTGATTTTATTTTCACATCAGAAAGGAAGTATCCCAAATGACTTACAAAGAAGAATTTATCCGGTTTATGGTGGACTGTGGCGTTTTGACGTTCGGTTCGTTTACCCTCAAGAGCGGCAGACAAGCCCCGTATTTCATCAATACCGGCAACTATAAAACCGGCAAACAGCTGGCTCAGCTCGGCAAATATTATGCTGCCTGCATGAAAGAACACGGACTGAACCCAGACACCCTGTTTGGACCTGCTTACAAGGGCATTCCGCTTGCAACCAGTGCAGCCGTTGCTTTGGCAACCGAATACGACCAGGAAGTCGGCTACTGCTTCGACCGAAAGGAAGTCAAAGACCACGGCGAAGGCGGTATGTTTGTCGGCAAGAAGCTGGCTGATGGTGACAAGGTTGTCATCATCGAAGATGTTATGACTTCCGGCAAGGCAATGGCAGAAGTTTACCCGAAGCTGACAGGTGCAGCAAAGGTGAACATCATCGGTATGGTCATCACGGTAGACCGGATGGAAAAGGCATTGCAGGGCAATCAGTCTGCCGTTCAGACCGTCTATGAAACCTATGGTGTTCCGGTTTATGCCATCGTCAACATGGAAGACATCATTGCAGCCATTCAGAACGATGTCATTCCGGGTAAGGAATATCTGGATGCAATGCTGGCATATCGGGAACAGTATGGCGTAACAGCATAACATTTCTCCATCTCGAACCAACAGAATGCCCCTTTTCTGCACGGACAAAGGGGCATTTTTTCTATCATCCCTTTGAAATTTGAAAAAGGAGGCATTCATTCTTTGGCAAAACAACACTGGAAAGGCAGCGTCCTACTAGCACCCGTTCCACCGGTACTGGTCAGCTGCGGAACAATGGAACACCCTAACATCTTAACAATTGCATGGACAGGAGTTCTGAACACGCATCCGCCTATGGTTTCTATTTCTGTCCGCCCCACTCGTTATTCCTACCCGATTCTCATGGAACAGCGAGAATTTGTCATCAACCTGCCGACCTCTGCAATGTGTCGGGAAACGGATTTCTGCGGCTGCCGGAGCGGAAAAGATATTGATAAATTTCAAGCCTGTCACTTTACCCCTGAGCCAGCACAAACCGTTTCTGCTCCGCTGATTGCAGAATGTCCGGTCAGTCTGGAATGTAAGATTCAATCCACGCAGCTGCTCGGCACGCATGAATTGATGCTGGCAGAAATCACAGCGGTCAATGTGGAAGAACGCTATGTGGACAGCAAAGGAAAGCTGAATTTGCAGCAGATGGGACTACTCGCCTATGCCCACGGAGAATATTTCTCGCTGGGCAGAAAACTGGGGGATTTCGGCTATTCCGTCCGCAAGAAGAAAAAAACACCCAAAAAGCCCCCTCAGAATAAAAAACAACTTCCCTCTCAGAAAGCGTGATTCTACGATGACAGACCGTTTAAAACAACAACTGGATTTCATCCTGGAAATCGACCAAGAAAAAAATATTCTCCGGCAAACCCACCTCTCCCACCACGGCAGACGGGAAAACGATGCGGAACATGCCTGGCATATGACCATTATGGCATACCTGCTGAAAGAATACGCCAACGAACCCATCGACATTGCAAAAGTCATGATGATGTGCCTGCTGCACGATGTAGTAGAGATTGATGCCGGCGATACCTACGCTTATGATGAAGCTGGAAAGCAGACCCAGCAGGCACGGGAAGCCGCTGCTAAAGAACGCATTTATTCGCTCCTACCGGACGACCAGAAACAGGAATTGCAGGCACTGTTTGACGAATTTGAAGCCCGTCAAACCCCAGAGTCTAAATTCGCCCATGCCATGGACAACTTACAGCCGCTCCTGCTCAACGACAGCAATCAGGGCAGCGACTGGAAAGAACATACTGTCACGGCGAAACAGGTCTACCAACGGCAAATTCAAACGAAAGACGGCTCGGAAGTGCTCTTTGATTTAACCGACCAGATTCTCAAAAAAAACATCGCAGACGGAAATCTGCCGGACACCACTCCGAAAATCTCGTAATTTTGCACAAAAATCAATTGACAACCACACGCAGATTATGTTATAATAGAAAAAGCAGTGAAATTTCCCTGCCCTTCCATGAAAAAAATTTTTAAATTACCGTTGAAAAGGAGTAACCCCTCATGGCAAAAACAATTGATGAAATTATGGCGGAAGCAAGAAATGGCTTGACTGGTGAAAAGAGTGTAGATATGGTTCATCTGGAACATATCGCAGAAGAATATGCCGGAACAGAAATCGGCAAAGAAGTCGAAAGCCAAATTGCTGACCTTGCTTATGAAATTCTTCCAGATGACCAGAAAGAAAAAGTTGCAAAAATGCTGTATATTGACGGCAAGCGGATGGACAAGGTTTTCGCTGAAGCCGTTGAACTGGTCAATCAAAAGAAAATTAAGGAAGCTTTCAAGCTGACCGAAGCCCTCTATACAAAAATCTGCATCAACTTCCGGGAAACCGAAGAACATTTGTACTTGAGTATGCGGAACACGCTGGAACATCAGCTGTATCTGTTCTTCTATCACCCATCTAAGAAACTGATTCGTGCTCCGTTTGATCTGTGTGCAATGGTCATGCTGCACGGCTATGTCCTGCTGGATCTTGGCAGAGCAGAAGAAGCCGTTTCCGTTCTGGAAGATGCGATTCGCTACAATCCGCTGAATCCAGACCCGTATTTTGAAATGGCAGAATGCTATAAGTATCTGAAGCAGCCGGAAGATTTGCTCGGCGTAACCAAGGAAACTCTTTCCATTGCCACTACACCGGTAACACTCTCCAGATGCTATTGCAACCTCGGTTTCTACTGCATCGAAAAGAAAGACTATGACAGTGCGGTTTGCTTCTATTATGAAAGCTTGATTTATGCCGACCATCCGGGTGTACAGGCAGAATTGCACCACATTCACACCATCACCCAGAAGAAGATTGTTCCGCCGACCAGAGAAGAAGTCAACAAGGCTTTTGAAAAATACGGCATGCAACCGGGTGCAAGCAAGGAAGTGGTTGGCGTTGCTGCCGCTCTGGCAAAGGAAGCCATCGAAAAGAAAGACCTGTCCGGCTCACAGTTCTATCTGCTTGTTGTTTACAGCCTGACGAATGACCCAGAAGTGAAAGAACTGCTGGAAAAAGTTTCTCCGAAGAAAAAGGCTGCTAAAACAGAAGCAGGTGAAAAGCCAATCACACAGACCAAATAACCCCATTTCTACACAAAAAGGAGTGGTGAAAAATGGGCGAATGGATTGGATTCAGCATCATGCTGCTTTTCTCCATTGGCTGTTATGTGCTATCTGGATTTTTCCTGCACGGAAAAGGTGCATGTTTGATTGCCGGATACAACACCATGTCCAAAAAAGAACAAGAACAATACGACAAAGACAAACTTTGCCGCTCTACTGGCTACGGCATGCTCATCATCGGAATAGCATTGACTTTGCTCTCGTGTGTGATTCTGCTGACAGAAATCATTCCCGTTCTGCCAGAATGGACGTTAATCGCTGGTAACATTGGTTTTTGTAGCATTGTAGCACTGGTCACGTTGGGCAATCTGCTGTTCAGCAATACCAAAGCAAAAAAATAATCAATCACGTCCGCAACTGTGCGGATGATCAGGAGGACTTACCATGGAACAATGGGATATTTACGATGAAAACAAACAGAAAACCGGACGGACAATGAACCGCAACGACTGGAATATGCAGCCGGGCGATTTTCACCTGACGGTACTGGGCGTATTACGCCGTCCAGATGGTACTTACCTGATTACCCGCCGCAGAATGGACAAAGAATGGGCACCGGGTTGCTGGGAAGTGCCGGGCGGCGGTGTTCGTGCCGGAGAATCTGCCGAAGATGCTGTAAAACGAGAAATCTTAGAAGAAACTGGCGTGGACGTTTCCAACGCAGACGGCGGCTATGTTTTCTCTTACAAGCGTGTGAATCCGGAAGAAAAAAACAACTATTTTGTTGACATCTTCCGCTATACCATGGATATTCCGGATTCTGCTGTACATACACAGGAACGGGAAGTCATGGAATATGCATTTGCAACGCTGGAACAGATTCAGGAATACGGAAAACAAGGTGTATTCCTGCACTACGACAGCATCAAGCAGGTATTTACCGACTAATTTTTATATTCACAACAACAACCATACAAAAAAAGGACAGGATGACGATTGCATGCCATCTTGTCCTTTTTTGTCTATTTATAAAATCTCTGCTAAAATCGCATTGGACACCAGACACCCTTGCGGGGTCAATGCCACACGGTCATTCAAAAATTCCACCAATCCGCCAGCTGCATAACGCTGTAACTTTTGCAGCTGTTCTGTATGCAGCCAGCTGCATGGAATGCCCTTCCGCAACCGCAGCCCTAATAGAATCTGTTCTTCTCGGGTGCAGGGGTTGTCATCTTCCAATACTGTCGGCTGGGTTGCTGCCGCACAGAACGCCTGCAAATCCGAGGGCACATAAAGCCGCTTTCCACCATAGCAGGAATGGGCAGATGCTCCAAATCCCAGATACGGTTCACAATTCCAATATTTGCAGTTATGCCGGCTCTCATAGCCTGCCTTTGCAAAGTTGGAGATTTCATATTGCAAGAAACCAGCTGCTTGTAAGGTTTCCACCGTCTGCAAATAAAAATCTGCGGTTGCATCTTCATCCGGCAACTGCTGCACCCAGTTCATGGATGCAAACGGCGTTTCCGGCTCTACTTTTAACAGATAAGCCGAAATATGCTGAATCGGTAAAGCGGTCAATTGCAGTAAAGTATCCTGTAATTCTGCTGTTGTCTGCTTTGGCAATGCTAGCATGACATCACAGGACAGGTTCTGAAATCCGGCTGCCGCTGCCTGCTCTACCGTTTCGATGGCAGTTTTGGCATCGTGCAGCCGCCCCAAGCGTTTCAACTGCACATCAGAAAGCGACTGCACACCAATGGAAAGCCGATTGATGCCAATTTCTCGCAATTGTTGCAATGTTTTACGGTCAACCGTTGCCGGATTACATTCCAATGTAATTTCAGGCTGTCGGAGAGAAACCGTTCCGGCAATCGTCTGCAAAATCTCCTCCAACAGAGAAACAGGCAGCAGGGACGGCGTTCCACCGCCAAAATAAATCGTATCTACTGGCAAATCGGTTTGCATCTGCCGCAAGAACCGACAGAGAGCCGTTCCGTACTGTTCCATTCGTTCTGCTGTCTGCGGAACGGAATAGAAATCACAATAGGGACATTTCCGCACGCAAAACGGGACATGAATATAAATCCCCAGCGTGGATTCACTCGGCATCGTTCCGCACCACTTTGGTCAACGGACAGAAAAATGCATCAAACAGCATCGAAAGCAGCCATGCTACTATAATCGTTCCTGCCATAATCAAATATGCCTTGGCATCGCTGCTTTCAATGAAATAAGTTACAAATACAATGATAATTGCAACCACCATCAGCACTGTCCGGACAATGGCAGAGGTTTTGCCGTTGACGACCCGTCTGCCGCAGGCTTTGCAGACTCTGCCTTTGGTGTTCATGTTGCCGGCAAGGGCTTTGGTCAGGGGATTAAAAGACTTTTTGCCACAATAAGGGCAATCATAAATCGAATGTTTTTCCGCCATAAGAGTTCCTTTCTCTATTATTCTTCATCCAGTTTCAGCACACTCATGAAAGCTTCCTGCGGAACTTCTACTGTACCCAGCTGCCGCATCCGCTTCTTGCCTTCCTTTTGCTTCTCCAGAAGCTTCTTCTTTCTGGTGATGTCACCGCCATAGCACTTCGCCAAGACATCCTTCCGCATTGCCTTAATCGTTTCTCTTGCAATAATCTTTCCGCCAATGGCTGCCTGTACTGGCACTTCAAACAGCTGCCGTGGAATGTTTTCCTTCAGCTTCTCTACAATCTTTCTTGCCCGTTCATATGCCTTATCCTTATGAATGATAAATGACAGGGCATCAATCACATCGCCATTCAGCAGAATGTCCAGCTTAACCAGCTGAGAAGCAGCGTAGCCCGTCACTTCATAGTCAAAAGATGCATAGCCCTTTGTTCGGGATTTCAGCACATCGAAGAAATCATATACAATTTCATTCAGCGGCAAGTGATACTTCAAGGATACACGGGTATCATCCAAATACTGCATATCCAGAAATACCCCACGCCGATTCTGGCACAGTTCCATAACATTGCCCACATAATCCGGCGGTGTCAGGATTTCTGCCTTCACCATTGGTTCTTCTGCCAGCTGAATCAAAGCTGGGTCTGGGTAATTGGTCGGGTTGTCAATCATCTCTACATCCCCGTTTGTCATCGTAACCCGATAAATAACAGATGGTGCAGTGGTAATCAAGTCCAAATTATATTCCCGTTCCAACCGTTCCTGAATAATTTCCATATGCAGCAGTCCCAAGAATCCGCAGCGGAATCCGAAGCCCAGTGCAATGGATGTTTCCGGTTCAAAGGATAAAGACGCATCGTTCAGCTGCAACTTCTCCAGTGCTTCCCGCAAATCGCCATACTTTGCACCATCTGCCGGATAGATACCAGAGAACACCATCGGATTGACTTTCCGATAACCCGGCAGCGGTTCTGCACAAGGATTGTCTGCCAGTGTTACCGTGTCACCAACTTGTGTATCACCAATGCTCTTAATGGAGGCGGACAGATAGCCAACTTCGCCAGCAGAAAGCTGCCCAACATTGACCAACCGCTTTGTATCCATATAGCCAGCCTCTACAATGGTAAATTCTGCACCGGTTGCCATCAGGCGAATGGTATCGCCGACTTTCACCGTTCCCTCTTTGACACGAATATAAATTACAACGCCCTTATAGGCATCATAATAGCTGTCGAAAATCAGGGCTTTCAGCGGTGCGTTCGGGTCGCCGTTTGGGGCAGGAATATCCGTGACAATACGTTCCATCACTTCGCCAATGTTGATTCCCTCTTTGGCGGAAATCCGTGGAGCATCCATTGCCGGAATTCCGATAACGCTTTCAATCTCCTGACAAACCCGTTCCGGATCGGCTGCTGGCAGGTCAATCTTATTGACAACTGGAACGACTTCCAAATCATGTTCAATTGCCAGATAGGTATTTGCCAAGGTCTGAGCTTCAATGCCCTGCGAAGCATCGACAACCAGAATTGCCCCCTCACAGGCTGCCAAACTTCTGGACACTTCATAGTTAAAGTCCACGTGTCCCGGCGTATCAATCAGGTTAAACACATAGGTTTTCCCGTCTTTTGCCTTATAATTCAGGCGGACAGCACGAGCTTTGATGGTAATACCCCGTTCCCGTTCGATGTCCATATTGTCCAGAATCTGTTCTTCCATGTCCCGCTTTGCAACCGTAAAAGTCTGTTCGAGAATCCGGTCTGCCAGTGTGGATTTTCCGTGGTCAATATGGGCGATAATGCAAAAATTCCGAATTTGTTCCATGCTATTTGGTTCTCCTTGTCGTTGGTTCAGCGAATGCCTTTGCAGTGTGCCAGTTTTTCTTGCAGGCACGCCATGACTTGCACGTCATCATTTGGCTGAAATGCATTCCGCTTTAAAATATAGGTGCTGTTCGTAGATTTTACATACAGGAAAAAATAAGTGTCATCCTGTAAAAATCGAGTAATATCCGAATAGGGCAGCTGCAAATCTCTACCATCTGGAATCCCTTCATCCCGAATTTTCAGCATCTGCGGCTGAAAATAATAGTGATTGATGAGCGGTGCAGACGAATTGCAGAGCTGCTGGGTAACTTGCTTCAATACTTTTTTGTTGCTCCAGATGGGCATAATCAGCAAAAATCCGGCAACCAGTGCACAGAATAAAATCCCATAGAAATAGCTTTGTATCCATGTTCCAAGTATCATTAAATAGCCGATTTGCCAAATTGCACCCAGCAAAAAAAGTCCGGCAATGAGATAACGAGCAAGTTGCCCTTGCCGATTCATTGCCTTTTGCATTGCCATCACAGCCGGCACTGTGACTTCTGTTTTATTTTCCAGTATCATTGTGCACACTCCTTTCGGGTTCTGTGATTGTTATTATAGCACATTTTCCCGTTTCTTGTAAAGTATCAATCACAAATCTGCTTTCAGCGGTAATCACACTTTTCACATTGAATCATTGGGTGTATTTGTTCCTCTTTGTGATATGCCCCAGCCCATTGACAAATCTGCTGTAAAATCGGCACAACAGACGTTCCCTTTTCCGTCAGCTGGTATTCCACTCTTGGCGGAATTTCATCGTAAGAAGTCCGGAGCACCATGCCGTCTGCTATAAGTTCTTTCAACGTCGATGACAGCACTGCATCCGTAATATTCCCCATTTCTTTCCGCAAAACGCTATACCGGAGCGGTGCTTGTGCTGCCAACACGCAAATAATTCGAGATTTCCACTTTCCGCCGAAGATCGCAAGCCCATATTCCAGCGGACAGCGAATATCTTTTTCCATTTTGGGTTGATACACGAATGATTTCTCCTTTCTGATTTGATTCTGTTTTCCACAAGCCACTTTGCTTTCCACAGTTACTTGGATTTTCCGAGCAGCCGATTTTCACAAAAAGCCGGTACAGGCATTGCTGCCCATACCGGCTTCTGTTACTGCTTGTTCAAACGGTCAATGCTTATTCAGCATCTTCGCCTTCTGCTTCGTCTTCGAGCAGAGCACGCATCGAAATGCTAATCCGCTTGTTGTCGATGTCGATGTCGATAATCTTTACCTTTACAACATCGCCGATTGCAACGATATCCTTTACATTTTCAACCCGCTTGTCAGCCAGCTGAGAAATGTGAATCAGACCGTCTACACCATCCATGATCTGTGCGAATGCACCGAACGGCGTGATGGAAACGATGGTTGCATCTACGATATCGCCAACTTTGTAGGTAGCCTTAAACTTTTCCCACGGGTTGTCTTCGGTCTTCTTGTAGCCCAAAGAAATGCGGTTGTTTTCCGGATCCAGTTCCTTGATGTAAACTTCGATCACATCGCCAACCTTAACAACTTCGCTCGGATGCTTGATCCGCTTCCAGGACAGTTCAGAAATGTGAACCATACCATCGATGCCGCCCAGGTCTACAAATGCACCATAGCTGGTCAGGGACTTTACTTCGCCCTTGTAAGTTGCACCAACTTCTGCAGTTTCCCAGAACTTTTCCTTTGCAGCTTCCTTTTCAGCCTTCTGTACGGCACGAATGGAGCCAACTGCTCTTCTTCTGTGTTCGTTGACTTCGAGAATTACAAACCGAACCTTGGTCTTTACCAGTGTATCCAGTTCAGCCCCTCTCGGCAGACCGCTCTGGGATGCCGGAATGAATACCCGTACGCCAGCGTAAGCAACGATGATGCCGCCCTTTACAACGCCCTGTACAGTGCCTTCCAGTACGGTATCATTTTCCTTTGCAGCTACGATTTCTTCGAAGCCCTTCTGTTCGTCAACCTTCTTCTTAGACAGGGTTGCAGTACCATCCTGGTCATTGGTCTGGATGACAATCAGATCCAGTTCGTCACCAACGTTGACAACATCAGCCGGCTTCAGGGACGGATCATCGGTCAGTTCAGAAAGCGGAACATAGCCTGTATACTTTGTGCCAGTGTCTACAATTGCTTCCGTGTTGTTTACCGCAGCCACAGTACCCTTGACTTTTTCCCCTTTATGTATTTTCTTGAAGGACTGATCCAGTGCCTCCGCAAAATTGATGTCCTCTTCATCGTGACGTTCCATGATTTCGCTCATTGTCGATTCTACCTCCTTAATGATGTGTGCCGGCGTGGACGCACCGGCGGTAATGCCGATTTTCTCCGCATTACATAGGTCTAAAGTGTAAAGCTCGTCCGCCGTTTCAATATGATAAGACCGGCAGTTCTGCTTGCAGACATCGAACAGCTTCACAGTATTGGAACTGTGCTTGCCGCCGACAATAATCATCAAATCAGAACTGCGGGACAAAGTATCTGCATCTGACTGCCGCACTTGCGTTGCATGGCAGATGGTATCATAAACCATAATGTTCGGGTCGTCGCTGGGAAGCAACGCCATACACCTTTCCCATACTAATATATTATACGTTGTTTGGGCAACAATTGCAAGCTTTTTTTTTAAATTTTCATAATTTGTTTTAAAAAAATGGTCGAGGGCTGCGGAATCTGCAAAAACGGTGCAATTTTCTCCGCAATGTCCGACAATCGCCTGCACTTCCGGATGGTTTTTGTCGCCTGCAATCAAAATATAATCGCCTGCAAGAGTATGTTTCTCTACAATCTTATGAATTTTCGATACAAAGGGACAAGTTGCATTGATGCAGGGATTGCCGGCAGCGGCAATGGCATCTTCCACTTGCTTGCTGACCCCGTGGGAACGAATGACAATGCATTCTTCCGGTGCCAGCTCGGAAACATCCTCCACAATCCGTGCCCCCTTCTGACAGAGGTCATCCACAACTGTTTGATTGTGGATGATTGGCCCTAAAGTTGCAACGTGGGGATATTGCTCCAGTGCTTCGTAAGTCATCCGCACGGCACGGTCTACGCCGAAGCAAAAGCCGGCAGATTTTGCAATGGTAATCTGTTTCATTCCTGCTGCTCCTTTGCTGCCTGCTCTGCAGCGGCTTCTTCCTGATGGTGGATGGTTTCCAGCCGTTCTGCCCGATGGCGGTCAACTGATGATTGCTTGTGCGGCTGGTCGTGTTTAATCGGGAATGGCGGATTTTCTTCTACCAGCTCCCGAATTGCCTGCATGATGTCCTGTTTCATCTGCCGCATTTCTCTCGGTGTGGATTCCGGTGTCAAACCGTAATCAGATGCATAAATCGGCTTTCCCAGCCGAACACAGATTTTACTGCGAAAGTGCAGGTTGTTGGAATTGAAAATCAAACCCACAGGAATGACAGGCTTTCCGCTTTTGGCTGCCAGCACGCAAACGCCGCTTTTCCCGCTGCCAACTTTTCCATCTGTATGGCGAGTGCCCTCCGGAAAAATTGTCAGGTGACGGTTATTGTCCAGCCGCTTCACTGCCTCTGATAGCATATCATAGTTGGGGTCAGCTTTCCACGTTGCCGGAAACGCTCCCATAAACCAGATAAACCGAGCAAAGACTTTATGCTTGAACAGCTCTTCTTTGGCAATATAATTGAATGGATGCGGTGCACCCATTGCCACGAGTACTGGGTCTAGATAGCTGCGGTGGTTCGAGGCAAAGATAGCAGATTCCGTTTTGGGCGGTGCATTTTCTCTGCCCTCAAATTGAATGTCATAATAGAAAAAGAATGCAAACCGCACGATGTAATAGGCAAGCCGATAAAAAAATGCAACAATGTGGTTGTACAAACTGAACGCCTCCTTATTCTAAGTCCAGACGTTCCTCCATCAGCTCCAGCAGGGCATCACAAACTTCATGGAATCCCATGTTGGTGGTGTCAATCAGAACGGCATCTTCTGCCTGCCGCAGCGGAGCAATTTCCCGATGGGTGTCCTGATAGTCCCGTTTCTTGATATCTTGCAGAATCTGTTCATAGGTGGGAGCGTCCGGTTTTTCCTGTAATTCGAGATACCGCCGGCTGGCACGTTCTTCCGGAGAAGCTGTCAGGAAAATTTTCAGGTCAGCGTCCGGCAGTACCACCGTTCCAATATCTCTGCCATCCATGATGACATGATGTTCTTTTGCAATCTTCTGCTGTAAATCAAAGAGAAAATCCCGCACTTCCGGAATGGCAGAAACCTTGGAAGCCAGCATGGAAATTTCTGGTGTCCGAATATCATCTGTCACGTCTTCTCCGTTGAGCAGAATGCATTGTGTTCCGCCGATGAACTTGATTTTCAAATCAATCTTCGGCAGCTGCCGGATAATATCCTGTTTGTTGCACAAATTGTGCTGTTGGATATACAGGGCAATTGCACGGTACAGTGCCCCTGTATCCACGTAGATAAAGCCCAACTCGGCAGCAAGTTCTCTTGCAATACTACTCTTACCCGCTCCGGCAGGGCCGTCAATGGCGACATTCATGGTTTTCATAGCGAACTCCTTTTTTCTCCTTTACTTGCAGCAGAACTGCTGCGATCAATAAAAATAAAATCCATCTATTTCAAGCCGGCAGTTTCTCCGGCACGAAATCATTTTCATAAACTGCCAATGGCATCCGCTGCACAAGCGGCAGTGGAAAAGGCAATCTGTAAATTAAAGCCTCCGGTGTATGCGTCCACGTCCAGCACTTCCCCAGCAAAATACAAGCCCTCACAGCATTTGGATGCCATAGTTTTCGCCTGTACTTCCCGAACAGAAACGCCGCCCCGTGTAATAATCGCTTCTTTCAGCGAACGTCTTGCAGTGACATGCAGTGGAAATGCCTGCAAGCCCTGCACCAAAATCCGGCGTTGTTCTTTTGTCAGAGCATTCGCCTTGGTTTCCGGCGGAATGTGAACCGCTTCCAGAAAAACGGGAACAAGTTTCAACGGCAGCAGTCCTCGGAAAATCGTGCCCATTGCCTGATTGGGGTGGGCGGTACAATCTCGCTGTATGCGTTTGTCCAGCTGTTCCGGTGTTAAGCCGGGTTTCAGGTTCAGTTCCAGCCGACAGCTGCCATCTTTCGGAATCTGCTCCGGCAGCAGGGAACTTGCTGTCAGCACCAACGGCCCTGAAACCCCGAAATGTGTGAATAACATCTCTCCCAATGCATCATAGCAGCATTTTTTCCCGTTGTACAGTTTCAGGGAAACATTCCGCAAGGAAAGCCCCATCAAGTCACTGCACCATTTCTCCTGCACTTCCAACGGAACAAGTGCTGGCAGCGGTGGCACAATTGTATGCCCTGCCTGCTTTGCCAGCGTATAGCCGTCCCCCGTAGACCCCGTTGCCGGATAGGATGCCCCACCAGCTGCCAGCAGCACACAATTTGCAGCATACTGCTTACCAGAGGCAGTCTGTACGCCAGTACAGCGACCGTCTTGCAGTAACAATTGCTGCACGGTTTCCCGATAAACGGGAACTCCTGCCCGTTTCAGGGCACGCTGCAACGCTGCAACAATATCTTCTGCTCGGTCACTCACCGGAAATACTCGGTTACCCCGTTCCACTTTCAGCGGAACACCCAGCTGTTCAAAATATGCCATCACATCTTCCGGCATCCAGCGAGCAAACGCACTGTACAAGAACTTTGGATTTCTCGGCACATTTGCCATGAGCGTATCCAAATCACAGGCATTGGTGAGATTGCAGCGACCTTTTCCGGTAATCCGCAGCTTTCTCCCAATCTGCCCATTTTTTTCTAAGATGATACAGTGTTTACCGGCTTTTTCCAGCAGCAGGGCAGCCACCGTTCCGGCAGCCCCTCCGCCAATGATGAGTACATCTGCTTCCATTTAGTCCCTTCCTCTTTTTCGTTTTCGCATCCGTTCCAAAATCCGGTTTCGGCGTTCTTCGGTTGCAATCGCATCTACTTCATAGTGGTCATGAACCCATTGCAGAACATCGCCATCCCGTGCCCCCTCCGGCATCTGGTCTGCTGATACCGTCTGCATTCCCGTGTCGGTTTCCAGAACGGCAATGCCGTCATCGATGCGGTCAATGATGATCATGATGCATACTCCTTATCAAACGACCACTTCAATTCCCCGTCCTCTACCTTACAGATGACTGTTCCATCTAAATCCGTCCGGTAAATCTTATCGCAGTAAACGCCAAGACGGTCGAGTGCTTCTTCATGCGGATGACCATAGGAATTATCTGTTCCGCAGGAAATCACTGCATAGGTTGGTTGAATCTGCTCCAGCAGAGCTTCGCTGGAAGAAGTTCGGCTGCCGTGGTGACCTGCCTTAAAGACATCCGCATGCATGCCATCAAATACGCCGCTTTCCAGCCAGTCGGCTTCTTCGTCCTTTTCTGCATCGCCCGTAAATAGGAATGTTTTTCCGCCACAATTCAAATATGCTGCCATGGAATAATCATTCAGGGAAGAATAGGTTTTTCCGGCTGGCGGAGCAATCAGTTCCAGTGTGGTATTGCCGCCTAAATTCAAGGTCTGCTTTTCCGATACAAAGGTAGGGTCAATGTGGTTGTCTTCAATGCCATCCAAAAACGCTTCATAGACACGTGTCGTCGGCACGTCTTTGTCCGGGATTTCCGGCAGCAGCACCATGGAAACGGTCAAATCAGAAGAAACCGCTGCATCTTCCAACACATCTACCAATCCGCCGATGTGGTCAGAATGCGGATGAGAAGCAATCATGTAATCAATGGTGGTAACACCATATTTCTTCAGGTCGTCCAGTACGACACTGCCCTGATCTCGTTCACCGCCGTCAATCAAGACGGTTTTTCCGGCTGCCTGAATCAGAACGCTGTCCCCCTGTCCAACATCCAGAAAAGAAACGGTTGCACTCGCATTGGAATCCACCGCTGGTGCACAGCCGAACACTTTTGCACCGCCTGCAAAGGCAACGACAATCAGTGCAATCAGCCCAATGATTTTTTCTTTCTGCTGGTTGGCTTTCTGTTTGCCGTTTTTGGCGGCTGGTTGTTTGCTTTTTTGGGTTGCTGCCATTTTGAAGTGCCTCCGTTTCGTCTTGCAGCTGCTGTGGCAGGCTGCCGAGTTGATGATTTCTTTGCGTGGGTGTCTTTCCGCTCTGAACCTGCTGGAATCAGGCAATGTGCACCGTTTCCAACCAAATCCATTCTACCGGCTTTCCGCAGGGCTGCCAGCACCAAAGGACGGTTCTGCGGCAAGAACGATTGCAGCAAAGCACGCTGCATTGCCTTTTCCTGCTCTGTTTTCGGAACAAAGACGGGTTCCATCGTATAGGGGTCATATTCGGTATAATACATACAAGTGGAAATCGTTCCGGGCGTTGGGTAGAAATCCTGTACCTGCTCCGGATGAATGTGATTTTCTTTCAGATAAACTGCCAGTGCAATTGCATCCTGCAACGTGCTGCCCGGATGAGAGGACATCAGATAAGGGACTAAATACTGTTCTTTCCCAATGCTCTTGGTAATCTCATAGAACCGCTTTTGAAATGCCTGATAGTGTTCAAAATGCGGCTTTCCCATCTTATCCAATACATGATTGCTGCAATGTTCCGGAGCAACTTTCAGCTGACCGCTGGTATGTTCCCGTACCAGTTCCCGAAAAAAAGTGTCATCTGGGTCGGCAAGCAGATAATCAAACCGGATGCCGGAACGGATAAAGACTTTCTTCACCTTGGGCAACTTTCGCAGCTGCCGGAGAATGTGCAGATATTCAGAATGGTCGGCGTGAATTGCCGGACAAATCTCCGGAGCAAGGCATTTCTTGCCCTTGCAAAGTCCCTTTGTCAGCTGCTTTTTACAGGATGGAGCACGGAAGTTTGCCGTAGGCCCACCAACATCATGAATATAGCCCTTAAAGTTGGGCATTTCTGTAATCTGCTTTGCCTCTTTTAAAATGGATTCCTCACTGCGACAGGTGACACGTCTGCCCTGATGCAGGGCAATGGAACAGAAATTACAATATCCGAAACAGCCCCGATTATGGGCGATGGAAAACTGTACTTCTGCAATTCCCGGCACACCGCCTTGTGCATCATACATCGGGTGCGGCTTTCGCTGGAATGGCAGCTGATACACGGCATCTAATTCTTCCTGTGTCAGCGACAATGCTGGCGGATTTTGTACCAGCATCTGTTTCCCATGCCGTTGAATGACCGTCTTTCCATAGATTTCATCCTGCTGGTCGTACTGCTGACGGGTTGCCTTGGCATATGCCTTTTTATCGCTGGCAACCTGTGCAAAGTCTGGGCACTGCACCGCTCCCCACGGGGTGTTGACAGGGTCTGTCAGGTAACAAGTCCCTCGAATATCGGTCAGGGCAGAAATCGGCTCACCATCCCGCAGACGAGCTGCCATCTCTGTGATAGAGTGTTCCCCCATTCCATACATCAGAAAATCTGCACCGCTTTCCACCAAAATAGACGGTCTGACCGTATCCGACCAGTAGTCATAGTGTGCAAACCGCCGCAAGGAGGCTTCCAGTCCACCGATGGCAATCACTGCATCCGGATATGCTCGGCGAATGCACTGGCAATATGTAATCACGGCACGGTCTGGGCGAAGTCCGGCTTTTCCGCCGGGGGAATAAGAATCTTGGCTGCGTTTTCGCTTGGCAGCGGTATAATGTGCCACCATGGAATCAATATTGCCGCCTGTCACCAAAAATGCCAGCTTGGGCTTTCCAAACCGCATGATGTCCTTGGTGCTCCGCCAATCCGGCTGCGGCAGCATTGCCACGGAATAGCCCTGTGATTCCAGCAGACGGGAGATGATTGCAGCCCCGAAACTGGGGTGGTCTACATATGCATCTCCGACCACATAGACAAAATCCGGCTGGGAAACGCCCGTTTCCAGCAATTCCTTTTTCGTAACCGGCAAAAAGCCTTGTGCCATAATGGCTGTTCCTCCTCTTGGTTTCTTTTACGGCAGATTCCGCATTTTTCGTTCTTCATACTGCTGCTTGGTCATCAGCACTTTTCGAGGTTTTGCCCCGTTGTATCCGCCGACAATCCCCATCTTTTCCAGTTCGTCAATCATTCGGGCAGCACGAGCATAGCCAACATTCAAATAACGCTGCAATGAAGACGTGGATGCCTGCCCCAACTCTACAACTGCCTGAATCGCCTCTTCGAGTCGAGGATCTGCATTTCCGTCCGGACTTGCCGTTTCACCCTTTAGAACCGGAATGTTCTGTTCCACACCAACCAGAGCAGAATCATCATAAGCCGCCTGTGCTTGCTGCTTGACGAATGCCACTGTTTTTTCAATTTCCTCTGTGGAAACAAAACAGCCCTGTACACGAATCGGCTTCGGCATACCATTCGGCAAATACAGCATATCACCGTGCCCTAACAGCTTTTCTGCTCCGCCTGTATCCAAAATCGTTCGAGAGTCCACCTGTGACATGACAGACAGGGCAATTCGGCTCGGAATATTCGCTTTAATCAAGCCCGTAATAATATCGGTAGTAGGTCGCTGCGTTGCAATAATCAAGTGCATTCCAGCAGCTCTTGCCTTTTGTGCCAGCCGACAGATGGCATCTTCCACTTCTTTGGATGCGGTCATCATCAAGTCTGCCAACTCATCAATCGCAATGACAATTTGCGGCAGCGTCTGCCCGTCGGGCTGACTCTGGATTTTCTTGTTATAGTCTGCCAAATCCCGTACCCCGTTGTCCGCAAAGGTCTGGTAACGGTGTTCCATCTCCTGTACCGCCCAATTCAATGCACCAGCTGCCTTTTTCGGGTCAGTGACAACCGGAATCAGCAAGTGGGGAATGTCCTCATACACCCGAAATTCTACAATTTTCGGGTCAATCAAAATCAACCGCACCTGTTCCGGTGTCGCATGAAACAGAATGCTCATGATGATGGAATTGGTGCAGACAGATTTACCAGAACCTGTTGCACCGGCGATAATCAAATGCGGCATTTTTGCAATGTCGCCAATAATCGCATTTCCGGCGATGTCCTTTCCAACTGCAAACGCCAGCTGACTTTTTGCAGTCTGGAACGCATCGGATTCGAGAATATCTCGCAGTTTTACCACATCTTTTTTCCGATTCGGGACTTCAATCCCTACGACTGATTTCCCCGGAACAGGGGCTTCAATTCGGATGCTCTGGGCAGAAAGATTCAAGGCAATATCATCCGACAAGCCTGTAATTTTAGAAACTTTTACCCCAGCATTCGGCTGCACTTCATATCTGGTAACAGATGGTCCACGCTGAACATCCTTCATGGAAACACCTACATTGAAATCTTTCAGGGTTTCCTCCAGCATTCTTTTATTGCGTTCCAATTCCTGTTGGATCTCCGGACTTTTGCCCGTGTTGTTACTCCGCTTCAACAGGGAAAGGCTTGGGATCTGATAAGCAGGCTCTTCCTGCTCTGAATGCATTGCATTTTCCGGAACAACCGCTTCCATTCCCTGCTCCTGAAACAAATCCAACTGTCTTGGCATCTGTTCCGATTCTGGCTCAAAAATCGGTTCTTCTGGCTCTGGAGGTTCAACATCAAGCGTTGGTTCAACGGCAGCATCATACTGCATCTGAAACGGCTCTTGTAAGGGCGGTTCTTGCGGTGGTATCGGTGTTTCCGCTAACCCATCGGTTGCAGCGATAATTTCGCCAGCATCCAATTCCTGTGTATTTTGTGCTTCTGAAGCTTGCACTGCTTCCGCTTCCTGCTCCTGTTCTTCTGCCTTGTGAAATAGGTTGGAGAAAAAGCCGATTCTTTTGGGTTCTTCCAAATCTGGAACGTCTTCTTCCGCTGGTAACGCATCTTTGGTCGGGAACAGCAGATTTCGGAGGAAACCGCCAGCCCGACAGACCCAATCTTTCAAGTCCAGCATATCCCAGCCCATCAGCCACATGACGACTAAAAACAGGACAAACAAGACACAAATTTTATCGCCAGGGCTGCCCAGCAAAGCAGATAAAATATAGGCGAGCACACTAATTGCACCGCCGTTAAACAAGGGATTATCCTGCCCAGCGTGATAAAATGCAATCAAAGCATCTATCGGGTTCTTGGTTCGGAGCGTCTCCCCAAACCAAACCTGCACCGTACTGCTGACCAGAACCGCAATGCCCAATCCGTACAAAAAATATGTACTGACATCTTTCGGTCGGTGTTCCTTTGGTTTTTGTCCCTGAATCTGCCGCTGTAAGAATAGCCCTGCCAAAACCAATACAATCGGCCATGTCAGAACGGAAACACCGAACAGTCCTAGTAATCCATTGTGCATCCATCTCCAACCGGAACTTCCCGGAATGAATACCAGCAGCAATACCAATGCTGCTGACACCATCAGCAGAACGGATTTGAATTTCAAATCCGTTTTCTGCTTCTCGGTGAGTTTTTCTTCTTTTTTGGTATCCGCATCAGCAGCCCCTTTGATTTCGGCTGCATTAAATCCCTGCGTATTTTGATGATCGCTATTCTTGGGGGTGGCTTTTTTCTTTGGTTTTGATTTTGCCGTTCGTCCCACTGCAACCGTCCTTTCCCAGTGTAGATGACGGCACAGACGCATCCGTATAACGCAGCGGTGCTGCTTCAATCAATTCATACAGGCAGGAAATCGCATCCTGTAAGCTGCCGAGCTGGTCAATCAGCCCTTCTGCCACTGCTTCTTCACCGGTCAGAATCGAACCGATGTCGGTTGCAAGGGCATCTGTACGATGCATGAAAGAAAGCAGCCGTTCCGTTTGGATGTGACTGCACCGTGTAATAAATTCGATAATTCGATTTTGAATCTGATTAAAATAAGCAAATGTCTGCGGCACGCCGACAACCAGTCCATTTGTTCGGACGGGGTGAATCGTCATCGTTGCCGAAGGCACAATAAAAGACCGCTTCGCACTCACTGCTAGCGGCACTCCGATGGAATGGCCGCCGCCCAGTACCAGAGAAACGGTCGGGGTTTGCATTCCGGCAATCATTTCTGCAATGGCAAGCCCTGCTTCCACATCACCGCCAACCGTATTGAGTAAAATCATCAGTCCTTCAATGCTGCGATCCTGTTCAATCGCAATCAAAGCGGGAATGATGTGTTCATACTTGGTTGTTTTATTTTCAGCCGGCAGAATATAATGCCCTTCCACCTGTCCAATGATGGTCAAACAGTGGATGAGATGTTTTGCATTCTGTGGGCGAATGCTGCCGGATTCTGCAATCAAAACGGCTTCTTGCAACTGCTGTTCTGATTCATCTGTGGCAGAAGGCGTTTCTGCCGAAGTGGATGCTGTCCATGATGTCTGCATATCCATTCCGCCTTTCCTGTGGATTGTTTTTCAAACAGTATTCCACAAAAGCGAAAAAATATACTGCAATACCATTTAATAGACAGGTTGGCATACTGCTATTATTATAACATTTTACCCTTAGAATGTCAAGCGGAAATCCAGCTGGAAAATAGAAATCAAGCTGCAACTTCCCTATAGAAAAACGGGAGCAAATGGTTTCATCTGCTCCCGCTGCATGTTTTATTTTTGACACTTAATAAAAATCAATGTAATTCTCATCGACCCAGCCGTAATAATCTCCGTCATCGGAATCCCATAGTTCATACCAATTCGTTCCGTAGTTGTAACACGAATTCTTTGCAGTTATATGCCAAGTATCTCCAAGGCTCTGCCGAACCATTCCGCATGCACCGCCATTTACAACATAATCGGTCGTATATCCAGCTACAACACCGCCATGACAGTTGATTTGTCCTCTTATATTGAAACCATCAATTAAAATTCCACCTGTATTGATTGTTCCTTCTGCATCGGTTGGAATCGCACAAGTAACTGTATCCCCAGCATTTCCGGCATCATCATACGGTGTGACAGAAAGCGTGGTTTCTGAATTTGCAATCGGATTAAACGGCAATTCCACATAATCGCTGAAATCGCTTCGCAATACGGTGGTATCATAACTGATGCCGTTTATTTTGATGTAGGCTTTGTAGAAATTGCCATCCAGATATAACCGCACCTTAGAGCCATCATATCCGGAAAGTAAAAATGTCTTTGCAGAAGCAGTGACATACGGCTTTGGTTTTGCAGTTGTAGTTACCACTGGTTTGGCAGTCGTTGCAACGGTTGTCGTTGTTGTTACGGTGGTAGTCGCTGTTGTAGTTGCCTTTGTGGCGGTCGTGGTTGCTGCTGTTGTTGTCAAATCTGTGGTGGTCGTTTCTTGAGAGTTCTGCACTTCTGCAATGTTTTCGTTGTTTGGTTCAACATTGTTTTGATTTCCCATTTTCGTTGTTCCCAACGCAACTGCAAGGATTCCCACAATCACTACCAAAAGCAGAACAATTGCCCATGGAAACCATTCCTTTTTCACAATCGAACTTGCACCGATTGCTTGACTGCCTTCTGCATTGGAAGTATCTGTTTCTGTAGCTTTTTCTGTTGATTCTGCTTTTTGTTTCATAGATGCTCCGCATTGCACGCAAAATTTTGCATCCTCCGGCAATTCCCGTCCACAATTTTTACAAAACATGATTAATCCCCTTTTCGAATCTATTTTTTCTATAGTATAACACTATTAGTTTTATTTGTCAACCCCACAAGTTACAATTCCTACAAAAAAGCCCTCGTATCACTTCCAACACGCAAAACAGGAGCAAATGATTGCACCTGCTCCCGTTGTATGGTTTATTTTTGACGCTTAATAGAAATCAATGTAATTAGCATCGACCCAGCCGTAATAATCTCCGTCATCGGAATCCCACAGTTCATACCAAGTGATTCCGTAATTGTAACACGAATTTTTTGCGGTTACGTGCCAAGTATTGCCCAAACTCTGCCGAACGATTCCACATGCACCGCTATTTACTACATAATCCGTTGTAAATCCTGCAACCGTTCCTCCATGGCAGTTGATTTGCCCTTTCATTCCACTGACAGAACTGGAAGCGTGAGAAGCATTATTCGATGAATTTGCATTTTGATTTGCATTGGATGCATTGCCGGAATTGCCTCCAACTGTTTTGCTGACGATAAATGTACCGGAAGAATCTGGATAAGAAACGGTCTGGCCGTCCAACGTATCTAATCCATAGGTTGTAATCGTTCCGCTAATCTTGACTTCCCCAGCGGTTGCACCTGTTACAGTCACTCGAATCAGAGAATCATAAATATAGGTCGTACTTGTTTCAACACTTGCAGTTCCATTGGTGCATGTCAAATTGCTCAAAACTGCAATTCCTACATGACCATTCAGCATCAAGCCAGCTTGTGCAATCAATTCATCTGCTTCAAATGTAACGCTATAGGTTTGTACCTTTTCTGCGGTGGTTGCCGTTGTCTGTTTGGTTGTTGTGATTGCAGCGGTGGTTGCTTTTGTCGTTGCCTTTGTGGTGGTAATGGTTGTTGTGGCTGCTGTCGTTGTGAATTCCGTGGTGGTCGTTTCATGAGAATCCTGCACTTCTGCAATGGCTTCATCATTTGGTTCAACATTGTTTTGTTTTCCCATTTTAGTTGTTCCCAATGCAATTGCAAGGATTCCCACAACAACAACCAAAATCACAACCATCACCCAAAGAAGCCGCTCCCTGTTCGCAACGGCACTGGTATGGACGGTTTGACTGCCCTCTGCATTCGATGCAATCGGTTTCCCATCCGTTTCCGTTGAGGAAGATTCTGATTTCAAAAGTGTTCCACACTTCATGCAAAACTTTGCATCCTCCGGCAATTCATGTCCGCAATTTTTACAAAACATCCAAAATCCCCTTTTCTGATTTTACTCTTTTCTAGTATACTACTATTAGTTTTATTTGTCAACCCTGATAGTTTTTTGCACCATACAAAAAATTCCAACAAAAAAGCAACGCTCCGATTTTTGGTATGCAATTTGTTGGTATGCAATTTGACAATTTGTGTCGATTTATGGTATAATCATAAAAAATCAAGGATTCTGTTTGCAGTTGTTCCTCTTTTCCACAACACAGCAGAATAGAAAGGATAAGAAAATGGCTACTGAAACCAAAGACCCACAGAAGAAATCAAACGCAATCACCCGCTTTTTGGGAGAATTCAAAGAGTTCATCTCCAAAGGCAACGTGCTGGATATGGCAGTCGGCGTTGTTGTCGGCAGTGCGTTCACCGCAATTGTCAATGCACTGGTAGACAATGTGCTGATGCCGTTGGTTGGGGCAGTGATTGCCGGCATCAACTTCCAAGACCTCGGCTTCCATATTCCGTGGGGCAATCATCCTTATATCAACATTGGTGCATTTCTCTCCGCTGTCATCACATTTCTGATTACTGCATTCTGTGTGTTCCTGATTGTCAAGGCAGTCAACACCATGCGGAATCTGACCTTCAAGAAAAAAGAAGAAGAAAAGAAGGAAGAACCGGAAAAGGTTGCTCCAGACATTGCCCTGCTGACTGAAATTCGGGATTTGCTGAAACAGCAGCAGAGTGAAGAAACAAAGCGGTGATTCCATGACCCATTCAAAAAAACAAAAAGCAATCACACTGATGGTCTATTTTCTGCTTTTCTATGCAGTCTGGGCAGTGTATCATGTTTGGATTGCTCCATTTCTAACCGCACAGATTTCTTCAGATTGGCTCTGTTCCCTCGTTGCAAACGGCATTTTCAAGAATCTCATCTGGACGCTTCCAGCAGCGATTCTGCTCTGTCGGTTCTCCGGCGATGTTTACGCCACCCCAAAGGAATGCTTTTCCTGGAATCGCAATCAGTTGCCATGGCTGCTGGTCTTTCCGTTCTTTGCAGTTTACCTGCTCTTCGGAGCGTATCGGCTGCATGGCGGTTTGCAGATTCTGCCGGACTTCGGGCTTTCCTCGGTGATTGTCGTTCTGTTTGTCGGACTAACAGAGGAACTTGTTTTTCGAGGCTGGCTGCTGAACCTCACCTACTCTGAATCTCATAAAGGGGTTGCCATTGGCATTAACGCCGTTCTATTTCTGATGATTCATTTTCCAAAGTGGATAATGGACGGCACGTTTTTCTCAAACTTTGCACACTTCGGTTTCATCAGCATTTTACTGCTGAGCGTTCTGTTTAGCGTGATTTTTGTGAAAACAAAAAGTCTGCTGCTGCCGATTGGGCTGCATATGTTCTGGGATTTCCTGATGATGATGGTTTATTAAACAGAACAAAAGACTCGCAGATTGCGAGTCTTTTTGTTTCATGAAAACGATTTCAGTCAAGCCATCCTATTACAGCCAGATTTTCCAAAAGCCTTTGTAGGTGCTCTCTTTACAGCTTCCAAAAAATATGATACAATAAACAACAGGAGGCGATTGCAGCATGTTGCGAAATCTCTGGCATCACTTTTTATTGATTACCCGTCATCGGCATAAAGTCATTGCCCACTGCAAAAAAGCAGGGATTCTCTGGCAGGGACTCCGCCATGACCTTTCCAAATACAGCCCGACCGAATTTATTCCCGGTGTGAAATATTATCAGGGAAACCGCAGCCCCAACGAAAAAGAACGGGAAATCCTCGGTTATTCTCTCGCATGGCTACACCACAAAGGTAGAAACCGCCATCACTTTGAATACTGGACGGACTACAACCCCGTGGAAAAGAAAGTCATGCCTGTAAAAATGCCAGCCCGATTTCTGGTAGAGATGTTCTGCGACCGCTTAGCTGCCAGCAAGATTTACAAGGGCGAACAGTACACTGATCAAGCCCCCTTGGAATATTTTCAAAATTCTTCTGCCCGAAAAAATGGCTGCCTGCATCCGGAAACCGAACGGCAGCTCATGCAGCTGCTGGAAATTTTAGCAAAAGAGGGCGAACCAGCTGCCTTTGCGGCTGCCCGTGCCTTGCTGAAAGCCGAAAAACAACAAAGAAAAAAGGAGCATTAACCCTATGCGATTGATAATTCAAAGAGTGACACAGGCATCTGTCACCGTTTCCGGCTCTGTCGTTGGAGCAATCAACAAAGGCTATTTGGTACTTGTTGGAATTGGTCAGAATGACACCGAAGCCATTGTAGAAAAAATGGCGGATAAAATGATGCGGCTGCGGATTTTTTCCGATGAAAACGATAAAATCAACCTGTCCCTGCAAGACGTTGGCGGTCAACTGCTGCTGGTTTCGCAATTCACATTATATGCAGACTGCCGGAAGGGCAACCGTCCCAGCTTTATTGCTGCCGGAGCGCCCAAAACCGCAGAGGCTCTGTATGAATACATGATTGCCTACTGCAAGCAAACCGTTCCTGTTGTGGAACATGGCATTTTCGGAGCAGATATGCAAGTTTCATTGTGCAATGATGGGCCATTTACCATTGTGCTGGATTCTGACGAAATTGTAAAATAAACTTTCTGCAAGAAATACGGGCAATTTGTCTGGAAAAAGCACAGATTTCACAGTATCTTTTCCGAAAAAATGCCGAAAATGCATATTGATTCTTGACAAATGCCCGTTTTTTTGCTATCATAATCATGTACTTAAAAACAGAATAGAATTGGTTTTATTGGAAACGAAACATTCTCCTGAATGATAACGAACAACACAAATTTCTATGCGTGCCGTTTTAAAATCGAAAGGAGAATTTTTTATGCCCAAAAACAAATTTCAGGAAATTATTTTTACCATTTTGATGGTGTTCGTCATGGTTTATGCGATGGTTTGCTATAACATCGCCCTGAACACTGGCGGGATGAGCAACGCTGTTTTTCTGGCTGCGTTCCGAGAATTGCCGATTATGATGCCAATTGCCTTTATTCTAGACTTTTTCTTAGTCGGAAATCTGGCGAAAAAGGCAGCATTTCGCATGGTCGATGTAAAAACAGAACGTCCATTTCATTTGATTCTCGCCATCTCTGCGGTTTCTGTTGCATGGATGTGTCCGCTGATGAGTCTGGCTGCTACGATTTTGTTCCAGCACCCCGGAAAGCAAATCATCAGTATGTGGCTGCAAACAACCGTCTTTAATTTTCCAATGGCACTGTGCTGGCAGCTGTTCTTTGCTGGCCCATTGGTGCGGTTTGTATTCGGACGGATTTTCCGAGAAAAAGCAACTGCTCCAGCAGTACAGCCAACTGTAGAATAAAATAAGATTACAATTCCCACAGAGCAGAATGTTTCATGCTGTTTTGTGGGAATTTGTTTTTCTGTAGAAATCACTTGAATCCGATTGCCTACAATAAAAAAATTATTACTCCCACTTGACAACTTCATCCAAAGTTGCTATACTAAAGTCAGCCGTTGGGGCGGACACCCATACAAAAAAACGGTACGGCAAACGCAAATGATGATATTACCAAGGGGGAGAAACCCATGCAAAAAAACGTAATGGTACAGGATGCTGCTGGTCAGATCATCGGCAGCACTTATTCGAAACGAGCAAAAGGTCTTTTAAAAAGCGGTCGTGCCGTTCTGGTAGACGACCATACCATTCAGCTGTGTGCGTCTGCACAGAACACAGCCGCTCCGATTTCAAAAAAGGAGCTTCATATGGAAGATTTATTATTTTGTGCACCTGCATTTTCAACGAAATCCCGTTTCAGCACACTGCTGACGGTCACCGATGCAGACGGTGACCCTATGGAATTGTGGGAGCTGGATGCAACAGAAGAAACCACTTCTACAACCATCTCCGCACAGCTGCAACAGCTGCCGAAAACTGCCTATCAATTCCGGTTTACCCTTGCAGGCAGTTCCGAAACCGAACGAATTCGCTGCACCGTACAGACAGACACGGACACCAAAACCTATGCACTGGAACAGGGTCGCTATCAATCAGATAGCCGCAAGAATGCAGACGGAACGCTGCTGCGGACATTTTCCCTGCCCATTACCAGCGGAACAGATGGCAAGGTTTCCATTCAGTTCACGGTAAAACAAGCGTGCATGCAGATTCTGCCGGTTCAGCCGGATGCTGTTTTACAGGCTCTGCCAGCGTATTCCTATCAGGAATGGAAACAGGATGCAAGCCGTGCTGCAAATCCGATTGTGGACTTGTCTAATGCAAAACTGCCGAAAAGTGCATTGCTGCAAATTCTGGCAACCTGCGGAGCAAATACAACGATTTCCCTTGAAAATGCCGATATCTATAACGACATGGAATAACCGCTTTGAAAGCTGATTCCAATCAATAAACAAAAACAACCGCTCTCGTATGTGAAATTCATACGGGGGCGGTTGTTTTTTCAACAAAACGCTGTGGAAACAGAATGGCTTACCCCAATTCCTCTTCCAACAAAATCATCTCTTCCAGTGCTGCATCCAATTCTGTCCGCAAAGTATCCATTCGCTTGCACTTTTCCTGCATCAAATTGAAATCGCTGTACACTTCTTCCTTTGTTATTTCTTCGTTGAGGGCATCGAGTTCCGCTTGCATCGCCTCGGACTGCTGTTCCAACTGCCGCATTCTTGCTCGCTGCTGAGCAGCTTTTGCACGTTGTTCCTTAGAACGATACGTCTGCTGCTTGTCCTCTTTTTTCTTTTCCGTTTCAACTGCCTGAGCCGCTGCATTTGCAGCAGCTGCTTCTTTTTTCGTTGCATCCAACCAGCTTTGGAATCCGCCGATATACGTCTTTACACCCGTTGGTTTGATTTCTAAAATATGGTCTGCAACCTGATCCAGCAGATACCGGTCATGCGATACAAACAGAATCGTTCCGGTAAAGGTTTTCATGGCATCTTCGATGACTTCTTTCATGGAAATATCCAGATGGTTGGTCGGTTCGTCCAAAATCAAAATATTGCCATGTTCCAACATCATGACAGCAAAACAAACCTTTGCCCGCTCGCCACCGCTGAGCACGCCCACTTGCTTATAGACTTCTTCCCCTGTAATTCGCACCTTGCCCAACAAGCTGCGGACATCATAGTCCAGCCAAGTTGGAACACGGTCGTGAATTTCCTGCATTACAGTTTTCGCTGGGTGCAGGTTGGTGCTTTCCTGCTCAAAATAGGAAATCTTCGTCTGGGCTGCCCAGCGAATCTTTCCAATATGCGGCAACTGCCCCTGTAAGATTTTCAACAGGGTTGACTTTCCAACACCGTTTTCCCCAATAATGCCCCATTTTTCTCCTCGCCGCACTTCAAAGGAAACGGGTTCTGCCAACACTTTTCGTTCTGCTCCGCTGCCGACTGCAATGGCAATATCCTGCACCTGCAAGACCTGCTGCGGCGGTTCGATGTCATAGGTAAATTGTACCCGTGCTGACTTCTGGTAGGTAATCGGCTTTTCAATCCGTTCCATCTTTTCCAGCTGTTTCATGCGGCTCTGGGCACTCTTTGCCGTAGAGGCTCTGGTCTGATTACGGGCAATATAATCTTCCAGCTTGGCAATTTCTTTTTGCTGCAATTCATACTCTTTTGTTTGCCGAATCACAGCGGCTTCTTTCTGCACGGTATAGGCAGAATAGTCGCCCTTATAGCGAGTCAGCACACCGTGTTCAATCTCACAAATCGAAGTACAAAGCCGATTCAAGAAATAACGGTCATGAGATACCAGCAGCAAAGCACCCTTATAATCTTTCAAATAATCTTCCAGCCACATGACGGTTTTAAAGTCCAGATGGTTGGTCGGTTCGTCCAGAATCAACAGCGTTGGTTCTTCCAACAACAATTTTGCAATTGCCAGTCGAGTCTTTTCCCCACCGCTGAAACTGGAAATTTTCCGCTCATAGGTTTCTGCACCGAAGCCCATGCCGTTCAGCACCATTTTGATTTTCACATCAATCTGATAGCCATCATTGCTTTCAAAATAAGTCTGCAAACGGTGATATTCTTCTGCCGCTGCTTCGGAATTGTCTGCCAATTCCTGTTCCAGCTCTCGCATGCGTGCCTGTGCATCCAGCAACGGTTGAAAGACATTGTGCATCTCGTGCCAAACTGTCTGTTCCTTTTCCAAACCGCCCATCTGCTCCAGATAGCCGATACTGGTATGACTGCTCTTGATGATTTCGCCGTCCCCTTCCTGAATGTGGTCGGGCAGAATCCGTTCCGTAATCAACTTTAACAAGGTCGATTTTCCGCAGCCATTCACACCAATTAAACCAATCCGGTCACGGTCTTCAATCGTGAGAGAAATATGTTTGAGCAGCGGTGCTCCATTGTAAATTTTATTGACATCTGTTAATTGCAACAGCATAATAACACTCCTATTTCATGAGATTTCGTGTTATCATGATACCATGAAATCGCAGGAACTGTCAAGAAAAAACCGCTGTTTCTGACAGAATGGGGCTGTTACCTCCCAAAACTGCCAGAAAAAACAGCGGCGATTTTCTCAGCGTATCACGTTATTTTCCGATTTATCGGCGGAACAGTCCCCGTTTTTTCGGCTTTTCGGTTGCCCGATTGGCAACGATGTCTGCCATTTCTCCCACATTCTTCATACCAGAAACTTCCTTCATCTGGAACTGCATGTGAAATTCCTGCTCTACAGCATCAATCAAGTTGATGTGTTCGAGGCTATCCCATTCCTCAATATCATTTGCGGTAGTCTGGTCTGTAATCACAATGCTGTCATCGTCAAATACATCCCGAAATACTCCTGTCAACCGTTCCATTACCTCTGCATGTGTCATTGTTCTGCACACTCCTTCTGATTTACTGTAATTACATGATTTTTATTTGTATAATCTGCAACATTCAATTCCCAGACGCTGTCGCCATTTTCCATGTCCTTCGTCTTGGTGAAACCAAATGTGCCGTACAAATCCTTTACCATTGCATTCTTGGCAGTCTTATAATAATAGCCAACAATGTTCTGAATGCCCTGCTCCCGACACTGCCGTACCGGTTCATCCAGCATTGCAAATTCCATATCCCGTTTCAAAACCCGGCAGCTCATCAGCCACAAGTCCATATGTAATGCATCGTCCACTTTTTCGCCGATGACAACGGAAACAATGCCGTTATCGCCGAATTTATCTTCCAGCCGTCCATACAGCCGAATATAACGGTCAGACGCTGCAACCGTTTCCATTTCGCTTTGTGTATAGCGTTTCGTCGTCAGATTGAACTGATTGCTCTTATTGGTCAGCTGGACGATTCGCTGCAAGTAAATCGGTTCAAAGTCCCGAATCGTGCCTTGCATCTCCAAACTGTTCAGATAGTCGGTATAGTCTGCAAAAGTTTTCTGCATCTGTGCCCGCTGTGCATTTGCCTGATACATCGCATTCCGCTTTGCATCGTCACTTGACAGGCTGGTAACTTCAAAGTATCCGGCACGGTCTAACTGCCGCAGGCAATCTTCCACGCAGTCAAATTCCGGAACAGCAACACCCGGAATCTGTCCGGAAACAATCGCCCGTTCTGCTGGATTGTCGTCTACAAATACAATGCTCTCCGGCAGCAGATTCAATTCTGCAGCAGTTTCTACCAAATTGCGGTCTTTTGGCTCCCAATTTGCCTTGATGGTGACAAAGTCGTCTGGCTTCAGAACACCGCTCGGATGATTCAAGCCCAGCAGAGCATTTTCCGGCTCATTCTTTGAGCAGACTGTCAGCAGAACGCCTATTTTCTTCTGCTGTTTCAAATAGCCCTGCAACTCTTCATATGCTTGTCCCATGGAGGTTTCGTGTCCGATTTCGATGCCTTCCTGTCCATCATCGCCAATGACACCGCCCCAGAGCGTGTTGTCCAAATCCAACGCCAGAACTTTCTTGTTCTTGCCGTAAATAGAACGAATAATTCGAGTCAGATTGTAGGCAAAATCCGGAATGGCTGGCACACTCAAAGCATATTTATACAGATACCAATAAGACGGCTCTGCCCATGCATCTAAGCCATAGCAAGCGGACAAATACTGAATATCGTGAATATAGAACGAGGTATGCGTATTCGCATAATCATAGAATTTGCAGTTCAATCGAGTGATGAAGTTGATTCTGCCGTGAATATCTGAAGCATCCCGATTGCCCAACAGCCGATAAGCTGGCAGTTCAAAGTTGTTCTGAATAATTGGGCAATGATATCCTTCTGCCAGACGATCCCACATCTGGGTAAAGTGGGTGTATTGCCGTTCTAAGGCTGCTTCTACGGTTTCCGCCGGACAATACACATCCTCCGGAAATTCTGTGATGTTGCGGCTGGTGGTGTGAATGAAAATCAAGTCTGGCTGAAAGGCTTCCAGCTCTGGGTTTTCAAACATAGCATCCTGCCAATAACGGGCATATTCCGACTGATAGAAAGACGGCTGAATGCCATTTTCCAGCAGGAACAGTTCCAGCATGGAAACAATATCGTTTGTAGTCGAACCGCCCAAAACCGCAATCTTTTTTTCCATGCGAGGTGTGCCATCTGCCAGCAGAGCCTTTTTAATCTTTCTGCGGTTTTTCAGAATCCACGCACTATCGAATGGTACTTGTAATTCTTTCATGATTTGCAAATCTCCTTTTTGTTTCTTGCATTTAAAATTCTGTATCTGCATCTTCCCAACTGCTTGTGTCATATGCAGCATTTTGTGTGCGGACAACTTCCAGATCCTGTCCGTTTGGTCCATTCGCACTGAACAGATTCATACAAAACAGGACATCGGTTGCTTTTGCCTCTTCCTGAATAAAGTCAATGGCATTCAAATTGAAATACCGCATATCACACACATAAATTTCAGAAAAGGAACTGGTCAGACATGGTACTAACGCATTGCCATAGCTGTCCTTGAAAATCACCAACCGACGGTCATTGTCGCAATCCGTCTGAATGTGGACAATCTTATCATCTCCACACATAAAGACCATATAATAACTGGAATTGTCCCATGCGGACGGGTCAAGAATCAAATCTGATTCATAGCCATTCGCATAATCCCGGTCATAATAAGTGGTCTGAATGTCGTTGGTCGGCACATAATATACAAACTCTTCCGGCGAATTCACCAAATCCGGATAATCATTCGTATAATACGCCATTGAGCCAACATAATCATCTTCTACATATTTCTTGTAGGTTGTCAGGTCAGCAAATGGAACATCTGCCTGCTCTGCAAACGCTCTTGCTACATAGTAAGCCCCCAGCTGAAACCAATGGTGGTCGGTTCTCGCATAAATCGGCTCGGCAGTGTGTTCTTTTAGAACACCATAGGCATCAATCGGAATGACACCTTGAAAAATCTTTTCTGCTGCATCCATGCAATCCTTTTCACTGGAAAGTGTGGAATCCTGAAAGGCTGCTGGCATATAAAAAGAAGCATTGGTTGGGGCTAAAATCGAATAGCACTGCACATCGTCCCCCAAATCTTTTTGATACTGGTTTAAAATTTCTGCATACGCTTCGGTTTGTTCAGCGTACCCATTAAACAGGTTGATGGCACGCTTATGATCCCACAAAATGCCGGATACAACTTCAATTGGTTCTGCACCATCATCCATCGTTGTGACAATCGTCACATAAGTGGTGACTGTAGTTGTAGTGGTTTCCGTGGTGGTAACCGCTGTCGTGCTGGGCATCGTTTCAGCGGCGGCTGTTTCTGCTTTTTGGTCGTTTCCGTCTGCTGGTTTCATCAGCATGAAAATCAGCCACGCAACAGCTGCCAGCGTTACCAGCACAGTCGCTCCCAGAATCAATCGGTCTTGCCACTGCACCTGTTCTTTAGAAGATTGCGGCTGATCCTGCTGCGATACAGCGGGCGAATCAACCGGTTTTTTTCTTTTTTTAGGAACTGCCTGCTGCTGCAAAGCTCCGCAGTTGGGACAGGTGGTTTGTTCCGGTGTCAGCTTCGTACCGCATTCTTTGCAAATCATATCCGCATTCTCCTTTTCTATGACAAAAAAATAGAACAGCGGCAAGGCAGGAAATCCCACCCTGCCGCTGTTCGGTTTCTTTTTCCAATCTGTTCCGAACGATTACTGTACACGATTGCTCTCTAAGTAGCTTTCATTTCCACCAGTTGCACTGAACGTATTCATCGCAAACAGCAAATCTGTACAGCCGACCTGCTTGCAGAAATCAATGGCATTCAATTCAAAATACCGCATATCGCAGACGTAAATATTTTCAAAAGACGAGGTCAAGCATGGTACTAACGCATTGCCATAGCTGTCCTTGAAAATGACCAGCGTTCTGCCATTCTTGCAGTCGGTTTCCACATGCGTGATTTTATCGTCACCGCCCATGAAAACCAAGTAATACATACTGTTATCATAACCATCTAAATTCATCAGCAAATCGCCTTCGGTTGGGTCGGTGAAGCTGGTGCTGTAATAGGTAGTCTTGTATTTGTTTTTCGGGATGTAATATGTAAACTCTTCCGGATTGTCCAGCAAAACGGCACTTTCTGTGTAAGTATACATCGAGCCGACATAATCCTTTTTCGTTGCCGTATCATAATCTGACAGCGATGCAAACGGTACATCTGCAACTTTTGCAAACGCTTCAGCGGCATAATATGCCCCCAATGGTAACCAGTGGTGGTCAGTACGGGCATAAATTGCCTCTGCGGTATGCGGCTTCAAAGCGTTGTATACATCGACTGGCTTTACGCCATTCAGATAACTGTTGATGTTGTCAATATTTTCCGTTTCGCTTGCTGTATAGTTTGCATATTCTTCCGGCAGGTAATAGGAAACGGCAGTTGGTGCAACCAAAGAATAAACCTGTACATTTGAGCCAAGGTCTTGCTGATACGCATTCAATGTTTCGGCATAATCCTGTCCTACAGAGAAACTACCGCCATAAACGCAGACTGCACGCTTGTGGTCAAGAATAATGCCCTCGCCGATTTCCGCAGCTGGTTCATCATTCGGATCTTCCGTTGTCGTTACAACTGTTGTGGTAACTGCTGGCTCTGTATTGGTTTCATCGTTACCAGCAGCAGCGACTGCAACAGTCGTTTCTACGGATTCTGTTGTTGCAACCGGTGTTGTAGTTTTCTTCTTTACCTGTGAAACATTGCCGAAAAATACGGTATCTTCTTCGCTCTGAACACCTGTCCACTGCATCATAGCAGAAATGGTCTTTTTCAGCTTGCTGCGGAACGGGACAGTATCGTTATAATATTCTGACCAGCCGGAAGTATAAGAACCATCTAACAGCGATGTCAGCGAGAACTTCGGCTTTTCTGCTAAAACTCGATTTTCTTCATAGGAAATCGTGGAACGTGGTGCTAATAATAAAACAACTGCCAGCACGACAACAACACCGCTCAGCAGGCTTACACCGATGGTTTTGGAAAACCGCTGTGCCTTTCGCTGCATATATTCCCGTTTTGTCAAACGCTTTTTATGCGGTGGATTACCCGGCTGTTCTGCCTCTGAAACTGCACCCTTTACCGATTCAATCACATCTTTTTTGTGCTGCTGCTGTACCATTTCTTCTTCCGTTGGCGGAACAGGCTGTTCTGGCTGTTCCGGAAAATCATTGAACAAACGGTTATAAAACGCAGCTGATTCCAGCTGTGGTTCTGGCTCAGGTTCTTCTTCCCGTGCATGGGAAATAACCGGACGCTTTTCCGGTTTTGGCGATGCAGGTGCTTCCTGTACAGAGGGCATCACGGGCTGTTCTGGTACAGATGCAGCCGATTCCGGCATGGGTGGTGCAACGGGTTCTGCTGTTGACTGCTGCAGTGGGGCTGCAATTGGCTGTGGCGGAACAACTGCCTCTGACTGTTGTGGTGCGGTGTTTCTCGTCAGTGGCAGAACTGGTTTTTGCTGTTCTGGGTCAACTGGTGCATCTTCCAGAAACAGTTCTCGGAAGAAACGGGCTGCCTTGCTGGGCTGCTTTCCGTTTGAAATTGCCCGAGGTTTTTTTTCTGCTGCTCCAGTCAGTTCTGCAACAGATTCCCGTGGCTGCCGATTCTTCAAATATTTGGTTCGCTGCTCTGCAACCTGCGGTGGTTCTTCTTCTGAGAACCATTCTGGAATAGGCTCTGGTGCAGCGGTATCAATCGAAATATCCTGCGGTTTTACCGGACGGAATGACGGTCTTACTGGTTCTGGTTGCGGTGCAGCAGCTGTTTCCACTGCTGGCTTTCCCTGATACCGCCGAACCGGCGTTGACTTTTCCGTTTTTGTGTCTGCTGGCTGTAAATCGTCCAGCGTTTTTCCCTCCGCTTTCATTTGCCGGAGCATTGCCGTTGTAATAAACGGTGATGCAATCGTTGGCTCTGGTTCTGGCTGCGGTTCTGGTTCAGAAATCGGCTGTTGTACTGGCTCTGGAACAGCTGTCTGCACTGGCATTAGCGGTGCTCTCCGCTGCGGACGAGCCGGACGAGATTTTTTCTGTGGTGCTTCTGGCGGTTCTGCAACGGGTTCTGGTGTTGGAACTGCCTGTGGCTCTGCCGGAGATTCCGATACAGCGGAAACCACTGGATTTGCAGTGGTCTGCTGCTGTGCCATTGCTACGATTTTCTGGAGCAATTCCGGCGTTAAGGTTGCCTTTCCAGAAGCATCCTGCTGCACCATCGCTGCAACTTGCTGCAACAATTCCGGTGAAACCGCAGCAGATTCTGCCGTTGCCTGCGGTTCTACTGGCTTTGGCGGTTCTGGTGTTGGCTCAGCCTGTTGCGGCTCTGCTGCTGGTTTTGCTGGTGCAGGCATCTGCGGCATCGCTCTTGCATCCCGTACGGGTGGCATTTTTGGAGCTGGTTTTTCCGGTTCTGCCGAATTGGTCGGCGGAACGGCTGCTGCTGCCTTTTGCGGAGCAGATTTTTTCGGAGTCTGCGGTTCTTCTACGGAAATATCCGCAAAAAACCGATTATAAACAGCGGATTCCTCCGGCTGTTGAGTTGCCTGCTGCTGTAATTCCTGCAACGCCTCCTGTGAAAGTGCTTTTTCTGGTTTCTGAACGGGCGGCGGCGGTACTTGCTGCATCGGCTGCCGTCCAAAATGTGCTGGCTGCTGCGGTGGAACTCGCATGGGTTCTTGCGGAGCAGTTCTTACACGCTGCTGCTCCATTTTTTGACGGCGTTCCTGCTGGCTGCGTTGTGCAAGGGAATGCATACCACTTGGAACGGAAGAATTCGAATTCTTTTTTCTCATGACAATGCCTCCTTAAAAACGCAGATACAAGAATGGACGATTGGTTGCATTGACCAGCAGAATGCTGGATACAATCAGAATAACAGCTGCTAAGATTGTTCCGCAAACGGAAAGGGCAAGATACGCCCCCGGACTTTTCTGCATGGCACGTTTCGGCAGTTCCAAAATCGGGAAGCAGCCAATCAATGCAATCACTAACAAAAAGACATTTGTCATGATGGAAGTTTGCAAAACGGCATCTGTCAAGCCATGTCCGCCAAATCCAAACATACACTTCAGGCAAGCTCCCAGCTGACCGAAGTCCTCAAAATAGAAAATGCCGAAGCCCACCACGATGACAATTTTATTATAGATATGCCGGATGACCAGCGGAATTTTTTTTATCCGCTTCTTACCAATCAGCAATTCAATCAGAATAAACAAGCCATAATACAAGCCCCAAAGAATGAAGTTCCAGCTTGCACCGTGCCAAAGTCCGGTACAGAACCAGACTAAGAACAGTCCGCCGTATTTTCTCCGCTTACCGAAAATCGGAATGTACAGCACATAATCTCGGAAAAATGTTCCCAGAGAAATATGCCAACGCTGCCAGAATTCTGTAATGTCCTTACACAAGAACGGATGCCGGAAGTTTTCTTCCAGCTGAAAGCCCATCATACGGGCAATTCCGATTGCCATATCAGAATAACCGGAGAAGTCAAAGTAAATCTGCATTGCATAGACGATAACACCATACCAAGCCCCTAGCGTGGTCTGCTGCTCGATGTTGCCATTTGCAAGGAACTGGTCAACGATATTTCCCAGATTATCGGCAATAATCACCTTTTTGCCCAGACCGATAATCACCCGCATCATGCCTTCATACAGGTCAGACGGATTGCAACGACGAACTGCCAGCTGATTTTGCATCGTTTCATAACGGGCAATCGGACCTTGCATAATGACAGGGAAAAATGTCATATACAGCAGGAAACGAGAAAACTTCTGCTCTGCTTCGACTTTTCCCCAATAGCAATCCACGATGTACGAAACTGCACGGAATGTATAGAAACTGATGCCAATCGGCAACGGGAAATTCGGAACAGGAATCGAAAGTGAAAACCAGTTGTTCAGATTCTCTATGAAAAATCCGGTATATTTAAACAGAATCAACATGCCAAGGTGGAATACCAAGGACAGGACAAGCGAAACTTTTGCCGTGCGACTCTCAGGGTCAGCAGAAATCAGTCTGCCGAACAGATAATTGAGCAGCGTACTCATCAGCAACAGCCAGATGAAAATGGGTTCGCCCCATGCATAAAAAACAAGCGAACACACAATCAATACAGCGTTGCGGTAACGGGGTTTTGCCACATAGTACGCAATCAACGACAGGGGCAAAAAGAGATAGAGAAAAAATAAACTTGAAAATACCATTTTTTACATTGCCTCGTTTGTTCTGAAATTTCATTCCACAGATTGGTTTTTCTTTCTTTGTGGTTTGATGATTTTTGTGAAATCTATGGATAATCCGCACTGTGCCGCTGCATTTTTCTACGAAAACAACAAATGAAAAGAAATAAAAAAGATTTGGAAAAATGAGGCAGTGCATCCCTCAAAAAAATTGAAATGATTACTTTTTTATTATACAACAAATAAAATTTGTTTGCAAGTATCCATTTACAACTTTTCTTTCTTTTGGAAATTTCACTTTTTTCAACAAAAAAAGGCGGCTTAAAGCCGCCTCTTCTTGTCGAAAAAGTACAATCCTTTAGAAATCTTAGAAAAGCTTCCTAGGGAATTTAATTTCTTTCAACTAGTCTTTATGGAGCATCCTGTGAAATTGTCGTCCCATTTTTTGCAACCTGTGCCACAGTTTCATTGGATTCTGTCGACTGGTCAGATTCTACAATGCCCTTTAAGCCAGCTGCCAAACCAGCCAAGCCCTGAATTTCGCTTGGAATGATAATCTTGGTTGCCTTGCCGTCTGCTGCCTTCTGGAATGCTTCCAGTGCTTTCAGCTGTAAAACAGCGGCATTCGGATTTGCCTTGTTCAACTGCACCAAGCTGTCTGCCAATGCCTGTTGAACCACTTCAATCGAACGTGCTTCACCGTCTGCAATCCGGATTTTCTGTTCCTTGATGGCTTCGCCTCGCAGGATGGTTGCTTCCTTTTCTGCTTCTGCATGCAGGATGGCTGCCTTTTTGTCAGCTTCTGCACGAAGTACCTTTGCTTCCTGTTCACCCTGTGCAACCTTGATTTGATATTCCTTTTCGCCTTCTGCACGGAGGATTTTTTCTCGCTTTTCCCGTTCTGCCTTCATCTGTTTTTCCATGGCATTCTTGATGTCCACTGGTGGGTCAATGTTCTTCAGTTCCACACGAATGACTTTGATACCCCAACGGTCAGTTGCATGGTCGATGGTTTCCGTAATCTTTGTGTTAATCAGGTCACGGGAGTTCAATGTTGCATCAAATTCCAGTTCGCCGATGATATTCCGAAGCGTGGTTGCGGTCAGGTTTTCAATCGCTGCCAGCGGACGTTCTACACCATAAGCAAACTGTACCGGATTGGTAATCTGAAAGAAAACAACGGTATCAATCTGCATAGTAACATTATCTTTCGTAATAACTGGCTGCGGCTTAAAGTCTACAACCTGTTCCTTGATGGAAACTCGCTTTGCAACCCGGTCTAAAAATGGACACAGGAAGTGTACACCGGTTTCCCATGCGGCATAAAATTTTCCCAGTCGTTCTACAACATAGATGTTCGACTGCGGAACAATCTTGATTCGAGTAAAGAGAACAATCAAAATAAAGACAACTAATAAAAAGAGGACAATTAACGGCATAATGAAATTCCTTTCTGTCGTGTGTTAAGATGTGTGTTCGGAACTGCTTGCTGCATTTGTAGATTCTACTACAGGTTCTGTCGTTTGTGGCACAGGTGTTACAAATAACTTTGTTCCATCAATTGCCTGTACCTGTACGGTCGTACCTTTCGGAATCACCAAATTCGGCTGAGAAACAGCGATCCAGTCAATGTCATCGACCCGCACTCTGCCCGTTCCTTTTTCCGCATCTACGGTTTGCACAACTGTTCCGAATTTTCCCAAGTCCAACCGCAAATTGGTATCTCGGGAAGCGAAATTGGTGAATTTCCGCACCAGCGGACGTGTCAGAATCAGCAGCAGGGCAGATGCTGCAATAAACAGCAATGCTTGCAACCAAATAGGTGCACCGCAAAGTGCTGCAAGTAAGGCAACCAGCGAACCAGCTGCAAACCAGATGGAGATCAACTGCTGGGAGGCAATTTCTGCAATCACAGTCAGAACAAACAAACTTCCCCAAATCCAAAATACCATTGTGCTCCCTCCTTTCCGTCTGTTTCAGGCTTCGCCATTCGCTCTACGCATAGTATAACATAATTTCATACAATTGTAAAGAACGTGTTGCGTGCAATTTCTGCTATTTTTACGTTACATCAAAGAAAAGAGCAGTTGAAACGACAATTCAACCGCTCTTTTTCATTGTTATGTATGGAAATCCGTAGAAATTCCACTTAATTTTTCTTTTCTGCATCTTCATCCTTGAGATATTCCTCAACGATGAACTTTGGTCTTTGTTTGGTTTCCAGATAGACCTTACCAATGTATTCCCCAATGATACCGATTGCTAACAGCTGCAAACCACCGATTGCCCAGATAGATACCACGGTAGACGTCCAGCCGACCAGTGTTGCACCCATCGCATGCCGTACCAGTGAATAAATCAACATGGCAATGCTAACTAGAAAAATTGCACTGCCCAATGTCATAATCATCCGAATCGGTTTCACAGAAAGCGAGGTCAACCCTTCCCATGCAAACGCCAGCATCTTCTTCAAAGGATACTTGGATTCTCCGGCAAAGCGTTCTTTTCTTGCATAATAAACCTTGTCGCTTTTATAGCCAATCATCGGCACAACGCCACGCAAGAACAGATTCACTTCTTTGAATTGTTCCAAGCCATCCAACGCCCGTTTGCTCATGAGTCGATAGTCTGCATGGTTGTATACAATATCTGCCCCCAATAGCCGCATTACTTTATAATATCCCTCTGCGGTTTTGCGTTTGAATGCAGTATCTGTATCTCTGGCGTTTCTAACTCCATAGACAATGTCGCAGCCTTCGGCGTATTTTTCCAGCATGCCATCAATCGCATCAATGTCATCCTGTAAGTCTGCATCCATAGAAATCGCCATGTCGCAATGTTCTTTCACCGTCATCAGCCCTGCAAGCAGTGCGTTTTGATGTCCCTTGTTTCGGGAAAGCTTAATTCCTTGAAACAGCGGATTTTCCTTGTGCAGGGACTCAATAATTTCCCATGTCCGGTCTTTTGAACCATCATTGACAAAAACAATCCGGCTCTCTTTGCTGATTTTTCCCGCTGCCATGAGTGTTTCCATTTTCGCACGGAGCTGCTTCGATGTTTCCGGCAATACTTCCTCCTCATTATAGCAGGGGATTACTAAATATAATTTCTGCATCACAATACACCTCAATCCCAGAATGCAATGACATCCTGCATGGCTCTGCAAACTTCAGGATAATCATTTTCAGAAAAAGCAAATGGTATAATTTGTACAATATTGATTACCAGTGCCAGCATAACCGAGCACGCCAAAAAGCCACGAAACCATGTCTTTTTTGTCTCGTTGGTACTCATTCTATAAAGCCAGAAGAGCACCGCCAATGCACCAATGATAATCTCCCAAGAAAAGTCTGCTGTGTAACGAATTGCATAGCCGCTTTCCCAAATTGAGCAGATGATAATCAGTGGCATAATTACACACGGCAATCCAACCAGTGTTCCATATCGCAATCTAGATTTCCGGTCAGGCAGGCGGCGAAGTGCTCGTCCGCTCAGCAGATAACCGAAAACGGGCAGTGCTAAGAAAAAGATACCCGAAGTGTTTCCAGCATCGGCAAAATAATAGCCGTTTGCATGGAAGGAACTGAATGGTGTCTTGATGTACGGGAAATCTGTGGAGAAGCCCGGCACTGCAAACAGGAAATTAAACAATACAATCAGTACAAAAACAAGATGGAACTGAGAATGTACGAAGTCGTTTATCGTGAGAGAATACTTGATGCCAAAATCAAACGGCGAACCAAACCGTGCAGCATTATACCACATCTGGAATCCACCCAGTACACAAATCGGAACAGCTGCACAGAGAATGAACAAAATCCGTCCCTTGATAGTGGAAGAAGAAGACTTTATCGACATCAACAAGAACACTGCTGCACAAATTGCATACACAGCAAGTGTCGGACGAGATAATACTGCAAATCCTAAGAACAGCGAACAAAGTGCCGTGCGAACAAAAGATGTTTTTCCATCTGTAAGCATATTGGAAGAAATCAAGAAATATGCCCCTGCATTCAGATACATAAAGCCGCACGACATGGCAATTTCATAGAAAATCGTTCTGCCAACGCTATACCATATGCCGCAGACAGTCAACAGGATTACAAATCCACCGATGACACAACCAGCTGGCACATCTCGAAACCAGCGTTTTGCGATTGCCAAGTACGTCAGCCCCAAAAAGACTAGACCGATACAAGAGAAAATCCATACCGCCATATCGCAGGCAAAATAATGCCCTGTCAACTTGTGATATGGGAGGAAGAATGTCAGCACCGGAGCAATTCCATAATAGGAATAATACTTCCCATCATAATAAACATGATCCCATTCTGCACTAACACCCTCCTGATTGCGGGCACTCCAGTCATACGGGTTTTCCATATTGATGAGTTGTTCTGTCGGTTCTTTTAACAAGTTTACCTGCTTGTTTTCAAATGCATCGACCAATTCCTGTGTAATCTGATTCCCTGCTTCCAACTTCCAGCGAGAAGCAAAGCCATCCTCTGGCAGCTTTATCATAATAATTGAAGTTGCCAGCAACACTGCTGCCCCAGTCAATGCAAGTACACTGGCAGTGGTGCTCTTTCGAGTTTCCCGAAACGGCTTTTTCAAGAAGCTGGAAGCCACGATTCCATAACAAAATGTGGTTACCAACGTCAAAAATCCAAACCGTATAGCGGAAATATCAAACGGAATCGTCTTGTTGAAATGAATTGCCTGAATCGTAACAGAATCATTGTCATTGAAACAAGAAACCTTCAACCGCAATTGCGAAACATCTCCGGAAAACCGACACGCTGTATAGTTCGAGTTGTCATTGTCCTTTACAACAACACCGGATGCAATGTCATATCGGTAATCCACATGTGTTTCATCTGCCATATCAATTTTCAACTGTGCACGCTTTGTTTTTTCGCCATAGTCAACATCTACCTGAATCGTGCCCACTGGCATATCCAGTTGCTGAAATTCCATGATGACTTGGTCTTTGCCGGTGACAGTCACCGCTCCGCCGGTTTCATCAATGGTACTTTCCCCACCGGAAATAGAGGCACTGGTCGGAAGAAATGTTTTCTGTTCATATCCACCGGACAGCAAACTATACGATGGAAGCTGAAACAGCGTCAATTCCAAAATGGTGGAAATAATCACCATTCTTCCAAAGAACCGCAAGGTTCTACTTTCTTTTCTCCGGCGAATGACTTTCGTCGCAAGAAATAACAATCCTGCAACACCAATGAGTGCAAGGCTGCCCTGATACGCACCCATCGACAAAATTCTAAATGCATCCAGTAAAACAAAAATCAGCAGCACCAAAGCAACTACAAACAGTCCACCCCTCCGGAGCTTTGGCAGTTCCTTTTCATTCATCTCTTTCATAAAAATTCCTCTTTTAAAAATGATTTCTAAATTTTAAACAATGTTAATTCGTAAATTATTCCCACTCAATCGTTGCCGGCGGCTTTGTGGTGACATCATACACAACCCGATTGATGCACTTGCATTCATTGACAATTCTTGCAGAAACCGTTTCCAGTACTTCATATGGAATCCGTGCAAAATCAGCTGTCATGAAATCTGTAGTCGTAACGCCACGCAGTGCCAATGTATAATCATAGGTTCTGCCGTCCCCCATAACGCCAACAGAACGCATATTGGTCAGAACCGCAAAATACTGGTGGATGCTCCGGTCTAAGCCAGCCTTTGCAATTTCTTCCCGGAAAATATAGTCTGCATCCTGCAAAATTTCCAGCTTTTCATCGGTAATTTCGCCGATAATCCGAATCGCAAGACCCGGCCCCGGGAATGGCTGCCGCCATACCAAAGTTTCCGACAAGCCCAGTGCGATACCCAACCGCCGTACTTCGTCCTTGAACAACAACCGCAGCGGTTCAATGATTTCCTTGAAATCTACATAATCCGGCAAGCCGCCAACATTGTGATGCGACTTGATTACTGCTGCATCGCCGCTGCCGCTTTCGATGACATCCGGATAAATCGTACCCTGTACGAAATAGTCCACCTGTCCGATTTTCTTTGCTTCCCGTTCAAATGCACGAATAAATTCTTCGCCAATGATTTTCCGCTTCCGTTCTGGGTCAGATACACCATGCAGCTTTTCCATGAAAACATCCTTTGCATTGACCCGTACAAAGTGGATGTCCCAATCTGCAAACGCTGCTTCGACTTCATCGCCTTCGTTCTTCCGCAGGAATCCATGGTCAACAAAGATACAAGTCAGCTGGTCGCCAACTGCCTTCGAGAGCAAAGCTGCTGCAACGGAGCTATCAACACCGCCAGACAGTGCAAGCAATACCTTTCCATCGCCAACCTTTTCCCGAATCTGTTCGATGGCAGTCTTTGCATAGTCTTCCATCGTCCAATCACCCGTACATCCGCAAACCTGATACAGGAAATTATGCAGCATCTGCTGACCATTTACGGTATGATTTACTTCCGGATGGAACTGTACGCCATAGAACTTCTTTTCTGGATATTCCATTGCTGCAACCGGACAGCCGGCAGAATGTGCCGTAATCGAAAAGCCTTCCGGCAGCTTCTGAATATAGTCGGTATGGCTCATCCAAGAGATTGCTTCTTTCGGCAAACCGGTAAATAACAGGCTTTCCGTCTGATATTCTGTCAGTGTCTTGCCGTATTCTCTGGTTTCTTCAGAGGAAGCAACTGTTCCGCCCAACGTATATGCCATCAGCTGGCAGCCGTAGCAGATGCCCAGAATCGGAATGCCCAATTCAAAAATAGCAGGGTCTACATGCGGAGATTTTGGGTCATAAACGCTGTTCGGCCCACCGGTAAAGATGATGCCAACTGGATTTCTTGCAGCCAGTTCTGCAATCGGTGTTGTATACCGCATGACTTCGCAGTAAACTCCACATTCTCTGACTCGGCGTGCAATCAGCTGATTATACTGCCCGCCAAAGTCTAATACAATGACCAATTGATTTTTCATGATGGTATGCCCTTTCTGTCCCGTATTTCCAGCCATAGCCGGAAAAGTTCTTTCTTTTGATTATAGCATACTTTTCCGATGCTGTCAATTAAAAAAGAAACAGCTGCCATCCGTGCATGGGTCACGAACAGCAGCTTTGTGTGTGAAATAATTTGGATAAAATGGGTCGATTATGCGGCTTCCGATTCCGTTGTCAACATACAACGAAATGTTGCAATGGTGAGAATCAGTGCATAGTAATAAAGGTCATGTTTCATGCGTCAAAAATCCTTTCCGTTTCAGCGAGTCGGCACACAACGTCTTCAGCATACCATATCTGCAAAATACTGTCAAGCAAAAATATGTTATTTTTTGCCGCATTTTGCCGCAAGACGGACGGACACGAATACCAGCGGGATTACCGGAATTTCATGTTGGCAAAAATTCGTTCCATTCGAACATCTGGAAAGTGCACATCAAAAAACAGCTGCAAGCTATTGGTGGCGGCAATGCCATCAATTCGCTGCGACCAGCGGAACACTGCTCCGACTGTCATCACCGCATCGAATAAAATAAAGGCAAACAGCAGCCATGTCAGGATTTTTCCAATCCGGTTCGGAATATGCAAAATCCCTTTTGCAATCCAAGGATAGAGCGTTTTAATCCAGAGAACGCCGAGTGCTCCCCAGAAAATCGAATAGAGCAAGCAGATTCTACCGTTCAGATTAAACGGCATACTGCTGTAATCCCAGGAGCAAGAGCCGAAAATCATCTCCTGCCCCCATGAACAAGCATACTCTACCGCACTGCCAACCAAAAATCCACCTAAGAAAGAAATCCAGCTGTTTCGATTCCGGAACCGATAAAGTGCCAGCGTCAGGGCGGTTGCCCCTGCTCCGTAGAGCAAGTTGAATGGTCCATAGACCAAGCCCGACCGGCTTTCCAGATATCCATTCCGCAGCAGACACCAAAGTAATTCTACGATAACGCCGGCAAAGCTGCCGAAAAAGCAAATCAAAAACAGCTTATAAAAATTCAATCCCTGTGCAAAGTGGTCTTGTTTGCGTTCTGCAAAATCAATGGTTGCATTGGCTGGCGGTTTGGGAACGATGCCTTTTTTCTGACTGCGTTCCGTGTCATGCAAACGGGTTTGCAGTTCATCCGTCATTGCAGAAGCGGTGTTGTAACATTTTTTATAGTTCTCAGTCGCATTTTTCAGGACAGTGATTTCTTCCCGAAGGGATTCGTGCCGTCTGCGGGATTCCGCATCCAGTGGCAGCGTTTCCTGTGCCAGCTCTGCATAAGCGGTCTGCAAATGCTGGTCGGCTTCGTTCAAGGTATCCAAGCCATCCTGACTGTGCTGTAACAGCGTCGCAACAGGGGCAGCGGTCAATTCGGTGGGTTGTGCGATTGTTTGTGTCTTTGTCTTGACAGGACTCATAGATATTCGACACCTCCTGCATTCATTATAACACAAATTTCATGCCGCTGCAACAGATTGCAATAAATTTTCCACCAATCCCCGTTTTTTCCGTACAAACAGATTCTTTCGTTTCTGCAACCTTTTTAAGATATGCAGAAACCGCCGAAAATATCCCCACTTTTTCAGAAAATTTGCAAAAATCCGGTGCAGATCGGCAGCTACCGGGGTTATGCCATGTCCGTGGAATTTTC
>OGYY01000348.1_pt1 | contig 48020 bp, 53 predicted proteins | sample 1576671 | NCBI WGS metagenome assembly OGYY01 (sample SAMEA3541593, study PRJEB24748) | human gut metagenome | biome: human gut; feature: human-associated habitat; material: faeces | place: China | collected 2012 | reverse complement strand
GGGGATATACAAGAAAAATGGAGAAGGAGGAAACAAAAGTATGTTATATCCAAGTATGACACCGTCCCGGTTTGTCAGTGACCTTTCGGGCATCTGGGACTTTGCGACGAGCCAGAGTCTCCTGCGCGTGCAGGGCAACAGGAAGGGAATCTTCAACCGCGACCGCAAGCCGAAACTGGCGGCACATTATTTCCGGGAGAGATGGCATCAGATTCCGGATTTTGAGTATAAAAAATAAAGAACAGACAGGAAGAAAGTATGGACAACCCATTAAAAGGAATGGAATGGGGATTGTGCCACTATGTATTTGCTGATTATGGATATATAAAGAGATTTGATATTGATGAATGGCAGAAAAAGGTATATACCAACCGGACTATGTATGAATAAGCTGATTTAATATCATATGTTAGGAGGATGAAGTCGAATGTTAGTAATGAATAATTATATCAATGGAAAATTATTACCATCTCTTTCGGGAGAAATGATTGAAGTATTAAACCCTTATAATCAGGAAGTAATAGGGACAGTGCCTAAAAGTACCAGAAGTGATGTAGAAGAAGCACTTAAAAGTTCTCAGAAGGCACAAAAAAAATGGTGTAAGTTGCCCGCACAAAAGAGAGCATCTTATCTGACGGAAATTGCAGATCTGTTAGAACTGCATAAAGAAGAAATGGCAGTATTATTAACAAAAGAACATGGAAAACCGCTGACTCAGGCGAGAGATGAAATAGACGCATCCTGTGGATTTATTCGATATGCGGCTGAATCTGCAAGAAGAATTGAAGGGGAAATTGTGACTTCAGAGATAGATCAAGAACAAACGTGGATCCAAAGAGTTCCTTATGGTGTTACAGTTGGAATTGTAGCCTGGAATTTTCCGTTAGCGTTAGCGGCAAGAAAATTTGGAAATTCTCTGGTATGTGGAAATACCATGATTATCAAACCGCCGTCAGAAACACCACTAACAGTTATGCGACTGGCAGAAATCATTGAACAGGAAAGCAGTCTGCCGGCAGGAGTTTTAAATTTTATTACTGGTTCAGGAAGTGTGGTAGGAGATGCCCTGGTAAGAAATAACATAGTTAAATTAGTTACTCTTACGGGTAGTACCCGAGCAGGATTAGAAGTATTTCGGGCGGCAGCAGATCATTGTGTGGCAGTTCGTTTAGAATTGGGAGGGAAAGCTCCATTTATTGTGATGGAAGATACAGATATTGATCGTGCTGTAAATGCAGCCGTAATAGCAAAATTTAATAATTGTGGACAGATCTGTACCTGTAATGAACGTATGTATATACATGAATCAATTTATGAAAAATTTGTGGCGGGATTGATTGAAAAAACATCAGAATTAGTAGTGGGAGATCCATTGAATCCTGATACTTTTATTGGTCCGAAAGTAAATAAAGCCGAGGTGGACAAAATAAATCAGCTGGTTCAGAAATCTGTAGAACAGGGTGGAAAAGTTCTGTTAGATATGACCCCGGAAATGAAACCGACTCAAAATGGGAACTGGATGTATCCGATTATTATTGAAGTTCCAAATAATGATAACATACTGATGCATGACGAGATTTTTGGTCCGGTACTTCCTGTGATGAAAGTACGTGATTTTGATCAGGCATTGGATTTTGCCAATGACAGTGAATATGGACTGTCAGCATACCTGTTTACCAATAATGCTAAAAACATTATGCGTGCAGTAAACGAGCTGGAATTTGGAGAAGTTTATGTTAACAGAGAAAATGGTGAAATGATCAATGCTTTTCATAATGGATTCAAACTCAGTGGAATTGGTGGTGAAGACGGAAAGCACGGGTTAGAAGGATATCTCCAGAAAAAAACAGTATATATGAATTACCAATAAAAGATGACTGGAGAAAAGATGAACATATTAAAAGATAAAGTCATTGTTGTTGTGGGAGCAAGCAGTGGAATTGGTGCGGCTATTAGCGAGTATTTTTGTAATCATGGTGCGATTACCTGTATATTTGGCAGAAGAAAAGAACGACTGGAAAAATTATGCGACCGGGCAAAAGAAAAGAATCAAAGGATGTATCCTTATACAGGTGACGCGAGAAATTACAGCAATCTCGCCAGAATGGCAGAACAAATTGTCGGATGTTTTGGGAAAATAGATGTATGGATTAACTGTGCAGGAAAAAATAAGACTATTGGATGCTTATGGGATTTGGATCCGGAAAATCTGTGGATGGAAACAGAAGTAAATTTGAAAAGTGCGATGAATGGAACTCATATAGCCTTAAAATATATGTGTTTAGAAAATAATGGAACGATTCTTAATTTCTGTGGAGGAGGTGCTGGTAAAACGCATGTTTTTGCGGCAGTATATTCAACCAGCAAAGCTGCTATTGCCCGTTTTACGGAGTCGGTTGCACTGGAAATCCAGAAGGCAGGATTCAATATAGGCATATTTAGTACGAATCCTGGTCTGGTGCGTAATGAAAGAACGCTGGCCTTGTGTGAGTCAACGGAGGGCAAGACCTATATGCCGGAAATTCAGCAGGCATTTTATCAGGGAAAGGAACAATCACCGCTGACAATAGCTCATCTGGTTGAAGCGATACTGGAAGGAGAATTGAGAGGATTGAAAGGTCGATTGATTGAATGTTTTGATAGGGAAAATTTAACAGAAATGAAAAAGAACGAAAACACAGAGTGGGGTCTGTTGAGAATAATTAATTATTGTATTGGAGGGTACAAGGAAGGAACTATATATGTCTAATAAAATTAAAACAGTGAAAACTGAATATTATCGAGTGCCTTTGGAAGGAAATCTTGTAGATGCATTGCATGGAAAACATGATTTTTTTGAATTGGTTATTGCAAAGATAGAGCTTGAGGATGGAAGAAATGGAACGGGTTATACCTATACAGGAGGTTTTGGAGGAGCTGCTATCGCAAAAATTATTGAGAATGATTTAACTTCTCAGCTAGTAGGGATTGAAATGACAACACCAGACAAGATGAATGATTATATGAATCAGCATATTCATTACGTTGCAAGAGGTGGGATTGCTTCATTTGCCATTTCAGCTCTGGATATAGCATTTTGGGATATTAAATTAAAAACAGAAAATCTGGCATTGAAAGATTTAAATGGTTGTGGTGCCGATCGAGTACGTACATATTATGGTGGCATTGATTTGATGTATTCGGAAAAAGAATTGCTTAAAAATATTGAGAAACAGCTTGAGGCAGGTCACACAGCTGTGAAAATCAAACTTGGAAGAGAGAATGAAGAAGAGGATATTCAAAGAGTAAAAGCTGTTCGAAATCTGATTGGTCCGGAAGCATTATTTATGGTGGATGCCAATATGGTATGGTCGGTGCCGAAAGCGATCAGAATGGCAAAACGATTAGAAGAATATAATATTGGATGGTTGGAAGAGCCAACAAATCCAGATGATTATGAGGGATATGCTAAAATCGGACAGGCGACAACCATTCCGATTGCAATGGGTGAAAATCTGCATACTATCTATGAACATGAGCTGGCAATGAAGATTGGAAGAATTAGTTGTCCGATACCGGATTGTTCTAATGTGTGTGGAATTACAGGATTTTTAAAAGTCGCAAAACTTGCGGAAGAGTATTCGGTTAAGGTTCATTCACATGGTATGCAGGAATTACATGCCAATGTGCTTGGAGCATTGCAGAATCGAGGATATGTTGAGTTTCACAGTTTTCCTATTTATAAGTATACAGTTAATCCGTTGTGCGTAAAAAATGGTTATCTAGAGACATGTAAAAACCCTGGAATGGGTGTTGAATTTGACTATGAAAAATTGAAAGCATATCGTGTGAAATAAAGTTGTAAATGGTAAGTGGATAAATAGAGAAGGTAAACATAGGAGAGAGTACAGGAGGAATTAATTCTAAAAATCTGAAAAGTTATTTAGAATTTGAAAAAATAATTTGTTGCGGTGGTAGTTGGATGGTGAATAGTAAACTGATAAAAGAAGGTGAGTTTGATCAAATTTATCAGTTAACGAAAGAAGCAGTTGATCTGGTAGCTGCAATTCGTGAGGAAAATTGATTTTCTGATGCAATGTCAAGCACTTTTGAGCTCTTTCCAAAGCTAGTTGATTTTCCGCTTTAACTCAAGCCGCAGCAGTTTAGACTTTAACAGTGGGCCTATGGAAAAAAGGACCTGTTGACAAACTAAAGAGAAATGGCTTTCTGTATGGTATACTTATTATATCAATTGCAGGAGGTCATTTTTTATGATGGGAAAACAAAGCGGGCAAATCCAGATGGTAATCTTTGACATGGATTCTATGATTCCAGAAGATCATCTTCTGAGACGGATTAAAAACTGTGTAAATTTTGATTTTATATACGAAAAGGCAGCCCCCTATTATTCCCATGTTGGCAGAAAATCTATCGATCCCGTTGTTCTGATAAAAATGCTGCTGATTGGTTATCTTTATGCGATCAAATCAGGACGGAGACTTGAAGAGGACGTATCTCTTAACCTTGCATACCGCTGGTTTTGTGGAATTGATCTTATGCATAGAGTACCGGAGCACTCAACTTTTAGCCAGAATAGAAAAAGACATTTTCAGGAGGCCGGCATATTCTAGGGAATTTTTAATGAAATCGTGCTGAAGTGTATAGAACTTGGAATCGTATCGCGAGAAACCGGTGTTTCTGATGGGTCATTCCTTCCGTCCAATGTATCCTGGGACAGCCGCTATGAGGCGGTTGAGACGGTCCAGCGTCCCACCGTAAAATATATGGAAGAATTGGAAGCAGAGCTTTCGTCCATGCCTGGCTATAAAGAACCGGAGAATGTAAAAAAGGAGAAAGAATCTTTAAAAAGCCGGACAGATTCCGAGTGTGGTTATATCCATCAGAATCGTAAAAAAGGGACTCTCCGCCTTTTTTTGGTGTTTTTCTCATATCCCCGGTGTTCTTTATAGTTTCACCAGTTTATTTTAAAGAGCTTCTCTCTTTCCTGGTGGTCACCAGCTTTTCCCGAAGCTCTTCTCAGTTTCCCGGTGTCGTCTATTCCTGCCACCAGTTTCCCTTAAAGCTTCACCAGTTAATTCCGTAGCCTTTCTCCAATATTACTTGCTCTTATAGCTGCTTTAAACTACATTTTGTTATTATCTTGTTGGACCAATAATACATTTCAAAGGAGGTAGCTAAAGCAGCTATGAAAGCAAGTAATTATCTGGCAAAACTGCCACGGGAAGCAACTATCAAAAGCATCCAGGTCCTTAAGGACTATGATCTCATCACTCTCGATGTGCCTATAGCCAGTCAGAAGCTGTGTCCTCACTGCGGTTCTAATGACTGTGTCATCAAAGACTCCGATACCATACAGACCGTCAGGCACATCCCCTGTAATCATCGCAGTACCGTCGTCTCCTTTCACAAGCGCAGACTTCTGTGCAAGGGCTGCCACTCCTCTTTCTACGATACTCCCTACTGGATCCATCCTTCCCTGCGTATGACGCAGGCTCTCTATGACTCCATTCTCCTGGACCTAACACAGTCCTCGCCTTCTCCGAGGTCGCAAGACACTTCCCATCTGCATTAATCCCTTCCACGTCGTCAAACGTCTGGGCGACATGGTGGAGCTCCGCTATCAGCACCAGTTTCAGGATTCCAGGGACACGGAGAGCCTGAAAAAACTAAAAGGTATCATGTGCCTACTGAAGACCAGAGAAGATAACCAAGTAAAATACTGGGGCACTCGTTTTAATGAAAACAGGCAGCGCCTCCAGGATGCCTTTGACGTAGCTCCTGATCTTCCGGAAGCCTATGACGCCCTCCAGTTCTTCCATGATATCCTTGCTTCCTGGCCCTACTCTATCCAGTACGAAGAGGTAACAGAATAGATCAAGCAATATATCGCCTCCAATGTGGAAAAAATCCACTCCGCAGCCTGCACCATCCGCCACTGACGGGGCTACATCCAGAACAGCTGGAAGTACGGGAAATCCAATGGCCTCAGTGAGGGCCTGAACAACAAGGTCAAGGTCCTAAAGCGGGTGGTCTTCGTCCTGCACAGCTTTGAAGGCTTCCGCAAACGGATCCTCCTTACCTGCGGAAAGCTCAGGCTTTCCAAGGATCCTCTGTCTGTCCTTGAAGGTGCCAGGAACAGAAAGGAGATACACTTATAATCCCCGATAGAAATTCCCTGCGCCGCTGCGCACATAAGCATCATCTGTCTCTCCCTCGCAAACTGGAAGACTGGCGCCTCGTCCACTTTGAGGACGAGCCCTATGAGGATTTTAACACGGCATCCGTCCTCGGGGACATGGTCTGCATGTACTGCCAATCCTATGCAAGCGGCAGACTGGATGTGACCATTCCGGTTCCTGTGACATGCATAAAAGAACACGGCCTACTCTGATCAGGGCCATCATAGTCTCAGCTCTGAAGGTGATACATAAAAAAATCCCACCAAAAAAAGGCCTGTTAGAGCCTCCTGTAGTCCATCATTTGATGATCTATGCAGTTATTAATAGTCTCATTGTTACCTGATTTTTGGGCGTGTCTCCTGTCAGGTCTGTTTACTATACACTTTTTTAAGAAGTATGCATCTCAAAATCCTTATTCTTTCGATATTTACAAGGCTTTGCATCTCTTTGTCACCAGGTTATCTAGAAGAACCTATGGTCATTACCAGTTACAAAAGCATACAACCTGACTTTTTCTGTAGTATTTTCATTTACCCATAATCTTTTCAATCTTTCTGCTATTTCCCCACACTGCCTTCGAATCATATGGTCTGTCAGGGAACTTACCATATGCTAGCTTAATATCATAATTATTCTCTTTGATAAACCTTTCAACTCTATCGGCAAGTTTCTCTGGTCTACCCGAACAGATATTAATGATTCCACTTATTTCATCCTGAGTAACCGCTACAGCAACCTGTTCACAGAATACATCATAGTCGATAAAATCAAATTGGTTTAATCCCATTGTGAACGGGAATATTTTCTTACCTTCTTCAGCTGCTGCTGTAATCTTTGAAAAGATAGAAGAGCCAAACTTAGAATTACCTACAATATAATATCCTCTAAGCCACTGGAATATTTTTCCATTTTGTTTGCAATATACTCTTGTTATTTCTCGCAGAGCATTTTTGGCAATTCCATAAAAACTTTCTGGCTTGCATGGGGTATTTTCATCAATGCTTCCTTCAAAGAAACCTATTTCATGCATGCTACCTATGACCGAAATTGTCTTCACTTCACTTTTGGCCATTTTCTGAAGAAATTCATAGTGCTTAGGCAAATCATTAATGTGCGCATCTGAATAATGCACAAAGCCATCCCTCCATGCCATGTGAAGTAAAACTTCTGGTCTTTCAAAATATTCATATGGATCTTCTACATCATAAATATCACACTGCTTTATTATTGCTCTATCATCCACGACATCACTGCGTGAATGACAAGCAGCAACGACCTCATGTCCAAGATTTAGAAGCGCTTTTACAACGCCTTGCCCAAGGTATCCATTTGCACCTGTTACTAATATTTTCATACTAAAGCTGTGCCTCCTTCAAATATCTACCAACTGCACTCTTCCAAGTAGGACGTAGTTTGAAATCATTTTCAACTAGCCAACTTTTATCAAGTCTACTATTAGCTGGGCGAACAGCTTTACTAAGTCCGTACTCTTCTTTGACCATAATTAATGAATATAGTTTTGTTCCGGATCCACTGACTAAAATAATACCTTTCATTTTCCCCTCTTACTCGTTCATATCTAAGAATTTTTCAAGACAGTACATTTGCCACTTCTGATTTCCTGTATATTTACTCATATCAATATCGTTTCTAAATTCAGGACGAGTAGGTCCTTTCCAAGTTTTGAAATATTCATCAACTGGTCTCGGCATAGGAACTTTATTCGGTACTGGAATTTCTGGATACTTCTTTGTCATTAATTCACGAATTAAATACTTAGGCTCTCCATGACGTACTCTATAAAGATCAAGCTCATCTGCCATTTTCAGTTTTGCATACGGATCATAATAAGGCATTTCTGCCACACCAAATGCATTGAGATAGGAGCTAGAAGACTCAATTGAGAATACATCATCCATAAACGTAAGGAAATCAATATCATTTCCTTTACGATACCTCTCGAATAAATACTGCATGCTCTCTGGCTCGACTAATACCTCTTCCGGCTTAGTAAAAATATATCTATTCACGAACTCATCAAAAGTCCAATCTTTAGCAAGAAGTCCGTCCATACCTCCGAAGATAAGATCGCTACTTTCGCCTACAAACATCATCTCTATACCATCAGACTTAGCCTGAAGGGCTGCCTGGAGAATCTGTGGCTCAATAGAGTGAACTGGTGCACATTTCGCTTTCAAACATGCATCAAGGTGAGAAATAACAGTATCCCAAGTAATATCAACGTAGTGCAGATTTAAACCGCAATACTTTGCATAGTATTCAGCTCTAGCAAGTTCTTCCTTTTGGAATTTTCCGCCAAGGAATCTAAAAGTATATGCATCTGAACCACCCAAGTATGATGCAACAATAGCAGAATCCATACCACCAGATAAAAGAATACCTTTCTTCTTGTCCTTGAACTGTTCCATCTGCTTGCCAATCTCACGGTCAATATCTTCAACTGTCCTAACTAAAATACGCTGACCATCAGCTAATGGCACGATATTTCTGTGCTTAAATCCATCATAAAACTCTTTATTATCATCCTCAATGTAACGAAATGCCATATATGAACTCATGCAATACTTCTTATCAACCATTGTAATTACCCTCTTTTCTTGTATTCTTTATTTATTCTTATCAGCCTGCTCAGTAGTCCATCCACGTGTGTTCTTTAAAGCTTCTGTAATCTTTGTTGAAGATATTCCCTTTGTATACGGAAAGTAAACAATTCTTACACCTTCTTTAGCAAAGTCTTCTTCATATTTCTTCCACTTTTCAGTGCTATACCAATCGTCACCAACAAAAAGGACCGTCGCTCCCAGTTTCTTACAAGCAGTAAGTTTATCCATGTCATACTGTGGAATGGCTGCATCAACATATTTACATGATCTAACCAATTCAATACGATCCTCAAAAGGAATCATTGCATTTTTCCCTTTGTATTGAACCAGTTCATCCACTGTAACGCCAACAACCAATTTGTCACACATTCCCTTTGCATTTTTAAAAAGGTTCAGATGTCCTACATGAAACAAATCATATACACCTGTTGTATAACCAATAACCATAACGCTTCCTCCTTATTCTTCTCCACCCGCTATTTTGAGTAGAACATTTTTTATATTTTCACTAGCTGATTCTTCCAAATTAAACAATTTATCCAATAGTTCTTTTCTATTAGATTGTTTAAAATCATTATTTGCAACTAGCGTTTCGATGATTTCTTGCAACTCGTCTTTTGATTTTACACTATAGAATGATGTCGCAATTTTTTGTGCTATATAATTAAAATCATCTAATTCACCACAGTAAATAATCGGCTTTCCCGTAACAAAAAACTCCACAATTAATGTTGAAAAATCAGATATCAAAATATCACTTTCTGAAAAACTTATAAGATAATCTTCATTATAATCAAAGCACACATTTTCGATTTTTTCGACCCTCTCGTTTAGCTTTTTTATATATGTATGATCTATTAAGCCCTTTTCTAAGAAAAAGGGAAACATTAATGGGTGTGGTCTAATGATTAATGAGACATCTTTTCTATTCTCGAAATAAAGTAATAACATTTCTAAATAATCCAAGAAGTGTGAATCACCATTATTCTGTCCAACACTCCATCTTGGGGTCCACAGAAAGGTTTTCACTTTGCTTTTTTCTCCTCCATATAAATTAATTAATTCAAACCTTGGAAACCCTAAGTTATATCCGTGTGTAAATCGATTCTTACTCTCTAGACTTGTGTAGTAGTTATACGTCACCTCAGAATCAGCAAAAAAAGCATATACATAGCACATAAATGTGTTATTAAAATTGAATTTCAAATGTGTGTCCTTGGAAATTGAAAATCCATAAGGTATATGGCATACTAACCCAACTTTACTTAGTTTTCTAAATGAATAGCACCTTGGTAGCTGAAATGAATATGGTCTCTGGATAAAAATATAATCCACATCTCTTGATTTAATCTGATACCAATGTCCGTTATTTCTTGAGTTGATTACTTTTATTCTGTTTTTTATGCAATATTCATACGCCTTATTATTTATTTCATATATATTATCAAACCTTTTTTCTTCTTTAATTCTAGGAATAGCTAATACGCTAACCTCGAAATTTGAATCGCAATTTAATAAATCATACAAAGGTTTTTCCGAATTCCACATTTCTGGAAACTGTAATAAGAACATAACCCTTATCTTATCGCAATTTTTATTCCGATTTCTTAATTGTTTGCAATTTCTTTTAATATAAAAACCACTTAAGTAGTTACATAATCCAAAGTATGATTTTTTAAGTATCTCTTTTAACTTAAATCTCATCAATATCCTCACAGTTGCTCTTTTTCTAACTTATTATAATGTTCAATATTTCTATATTTAAATGGTTTTGCCGGATGTCCGCCCGCAATAGCACAAAAAGGAATATAACCAGTTACAACACTACCTGCTTGAATTATCGCACCATCTTCTATTACTGCCCCTCCCAATATAATAACTGAATCTCCAATCCAGACATTTTTTCCTATTCGAACATCTTTATGAATTAGTTTCTTATCATATGGAAGTTCATCGCCTTCATAATTGTGAATGTGAGTAATAATAGAACAGTTTTTTCCAGAGTGAAAATGGCTACCGATAGTAACGTTCCCATATCCAGTAATATCCATTCCATTAAAATGACAGTCATCTCCCACTACTGTATTAGAATTAAAACTCGACTTATAATGAACACCTAAACCATCTCCATATTTTTGAATAACTTTTTTTGATTTCATTGTCCAGAATACAGTCCTGATTTTACTTCTTATTCCAAACATTCTCATATTATCCCTCTTTTTCTGTTAGTAATTGGTACTATCGATCTCGTTTTAATTGCTTGCTTTATCTCTCTTCTAAAGATATAAATGCCCATAAGTGATCCCACAAGAATAATTGCAATCAAAAAATATCGAGCAATCACATGTTTATACAAAAACTGCACTAAAAGCATAATGCCTAAATAAGCAATTAAAAAAGAAAATATAAATTTATTATTCACCAAATGTATTTTTTTCAAAAAATAGCAACATAAAAAATGCATTAATAACAGTACAATATATCCCACCAATGTTGTATATGCAGCAACCGTATATCCATATCTTGGAATTAATAAAGCATTCAATAATATATTAACTACTGCCGCTATTCCAGTACATATAGCAATATAATTTTGTTTCTTATAATACACCTCCACATTTGCGTAAAAAGCATATGCAAAATTGAATACGTAAGATACCATAATTGGTGGAATAACACCAATTGCTGAAATATATGTCTTTCCTCCCATAATGTAAAGTACTTCTGGTGACACTAAGAGAAACACAAAAATTATTACACCAAAAAAAAGAGTATATAATATAGTTGCTGATTTAACACTTTTATAGTCCCCCTCATCAATTCTCTCCAATGCCCATGGAGTCCATGCTGAATTCATTGATATCCACAAGATTTGGACCATACTAGCATAACTATAAGGTATCGAATATAATCCCACAGCATCACTACCGCAATAACTTTTTATCATAACTCTGTCACTAGTTGTCAAAACATTTCCGGCCAACGTATGCCACATCATAGGAAATGCAATAACAAATGCATACTTCCAATACTTCTTTATTGAAATACTATTAGCCTTCTTTAGTAAAAAAATGTAGATTCCGAAATTAAGAATAATATAAGGAATCATATATCCAACATATCGTCCAAAATATCGATTTTTAAGTATAATAACGAGAACTAATGATAAGAAAGTTGATGATAAAACACTAAGAACAGATAAAAAAACGGATATCTTATATTTATATTCGATTCGACATTTCATCTGATACATTTGTAATGAAGGGCAAAACAAACAATACAAAAACATCAAAAGTAACTCAAAATCAGTCAAAGAAGACACTCTTAAAAATGTAGATTTACCCAAATAAATAAGTCCAAAAAAAACAACTGTAATAAACGACCCTTGCAAGAGGTTAGATGCAATAAAACTATCTAAGTCATCTTTAAAATCAAATCGAGCTACATTTAAAGCACTATATAAATCTAGGGTTGTAATTATCATTAAAATACTTAACCATGAACTATAATTTGCAAACTTTCCAACATCTTGCACTGATAATAATCGTGTAAAAATTGGGGTGGTTATAAAAGAAGATGCTTTTACAACGAAAGTACCTATTGTATACCAAACCCCTGATTTAAGTGCTTTACTTCCATTCTTCATAATTAATATCCTCAAACTTCATCTATTATTAAACAATTGATATACTTATAAGGTCTATTCTTTAATCAGACTGTAATGTGAACTTCTGAAATGTTATTGAAAAGAATAACAATATATATAATTCAAAAACACCATTAGAAAAAATAAACGAGTTTTTCATTTCCCACAGAATCAAAAGAAGTACAAATATACCATATATAACCCTTATATATGTATATTCATCGTCAAATCTTTTTATATTTACTAAGTTCATTGATCTAATATAAAATGACAGCTCCGCTATCACACCTACAACACCTATCGAATAGATAATTTTAATATATCCAATATCTCTTCGTAAACCCGTTCTATACCCTGCTCCAAAAATAATTTGAAAAAAATCTAGTCCTTCCAATGAAAAATGTCTTGATACCGCACCAGAGTATTCTCCATAATCCAAATATCCAACAGTGAGTTCAGAATATAATGTTCTTAAAAAAGGAAAAGCATTATAAACAGTTTCTCTCAATCCAAGTGCAACATTAGTTGTAATAATCCAAAGAATTCCTCCTACAAGACCTATTGGCAAAAGCACCATTACAATGCCAAAAGCAGATTCATACTCTCTTCTTCTGCAAGCTATGACAAAATCTATAACTAAAATTGCAACCAAAAAAAGAATAGCCATTCTAGATGTGAAAATAGTGGCTACAACATATACTATAACTTTCCACGAAATCAGCTTTTTTTTGTTATATATTCTAATGATTGTTTCGATAATCATACCTAAATTACAAAAAAACCCTGCTGCATCTTCGCCATTTAATAGCCCGATTGCCCTCCATCTCGAATAACTCTTAGTGTACTGATTAATAACTTGAAACATTGGTTTTGTATCTGGAAGCAGTACGGTAATCAAAATAACCACCGCATTCAAAAACAAAATAATTTCAATAAGTCTTAGTGCTTGAGTCGGTTGTAATCGATAGCATCTCACAAAAACCGCAATTATAATACATGTAATGATGCACCTACAAAAACGCAAAGTTTCAAAATAGTCTCCTGTAGAATTTAAAACAGCTACTATCATCGAATATAAACTACTTCCCAAGAGAAATATAAGGATATTCAATATGCTTTTCGGAACACAGAATTCTTTTGACTTAACGCAGAGATAAAAAAAAGCAATTACTAAAAATGGATATCTCATATCTGTACCAAAAGCAGAAAACCCATATATTATAAGGGAAAATATGACCACACAACTTAGTGGTAATTTTCTATATCCTAGTTTCATACATAATCCAACCTTCTTATTACAAGATTAATCGTCTTTTAATATTATTCATTATTGTCGGCCATTGAAATCTTTTGTTAATCTCTTCTATTTTTCTTAGTGTATAATCACAGGAATAAAAATTCATAATAAACTTATTGATATTATCAAAATTTACTGTTTCATTTTCATTCTGCTCATAAACTATTCCTAACGATGGTGCGATATCAAAAACATGACCACTGGATATTACTGGAAGACCATGTGATAAGTACTCAATATTTTTTATTGCAGTATCTATATCTGCATTTCTCATACTAAGTGCCATAGTTCCAACACCCATATTGCACTTTTTATAAATATTCTCTAAAGAATCCCCAAACAAACTTCCGTAAAAGAAAACATTATTCTCTATACCAAGTTCTAAGGTTAAATCCTTAATTCTGCTAATCTCGTCACTCTGACCAACAATATGAAAATTTATTATTTTACCTTCAGATGTAATACAATTACATTTTTTCATATCGCAAATTATTTTTTCATATCCATGATATGGGTATATAGTACCTACTCCAATTAATTCGATGCTATTCAAATGCAGTGAATCACTGATGCTTACATCGCCAAAATAACCATTTGTAATGTCATACATCTTTTTATAAGTTTTTGATTTTGAATTACAACGTATAACTGCTAACAGATTAATCTTTCTATATATAAACGGCCAATATACTGTTTCTAAAGCTAACTTTATGAATGTTTTAAGTTTATTCTTTGATATACTAAGCTGTTCTCGATAATATGGATATGTCGGAATTTCATACCCTATACGAATATTCTCTTTTTTTGCCTGATATAATAATGAAAGAAGTTCTCTATTAGGAAGCATATGGCGTATATATATAATGCTAAATTTGCTTTTTTTGATTTGTTCTCGGGCAGCTTTCAGCAAACTACATACTTCGTTTATTCCACCTATCCCAGATTTTCCATCCGCAGATTGTAATAATACTTTTTCACACACTAATGCTCCGTTATCATAAATTAACTCCAAAACACTGTTACTCTCCCCGAGACAAATCAGACAACAACTATCTCCACCAGCTGAAAGCCCTGAAGCCTGCATGCATATCTTTTTAGATATTCCGTCTGCTTTATCATAATGCATTGCCGCCAACATCATTATTTTGTACATATTATTATTTCCTCTTTTTTACATTTGAGACAACTTTATGTTGTTTGAGCACAAAAAATAGATAGTAAAATCTAATTAATACTCTTTTCAAATTTTGAACCACACCATTATTAGTAGAATACCCACCATCTGATGCGTTTTCTCCATGCCTTCTATACAACAACAATGGTTCATCCAATTGCTTCGTCTGATAATAAAACTCAGCAATTAATGCAATCCACAAATCGTGTGGATAGTCGTTTTTATAGGATGGCACAGGAAATATAGAATCCAAAACTCTTTTATTAAAGGCATAGCAGCACCCTAAATATCTGCTACGCAACAGATTATTTAAAAACCCTGACTTAGAACCATATGCTTTATTATGAGATTTTTCTACAACCCTTAATTCTGCATCTACTATAATTGAATCTGTATGAACAAAATCAACTTCAATAAGATGTGACATAACTGTAGACACTTTATTAGGAAGCCATATATCATCTTGATCACTGAGAAAAATATAATCACCTTTGGCTTCTTTTAATGCATTATAAAAATTGGCAGTGTAGCCATGATTCGTTTTATTATGAATTAATCTAACTCTTGAATCCGGATACTTTGACACAATGTCAACTGTAAGATCTTGGGATCCATCATCAGAAACTATGACTTCATCCTCAGATCCTAACTGGGGTAGAATAGAATCTAGTTGTTCTTTTATATATTTTTTACCATTATAACTCGCTAAACAAACCGAAATCATTTCTTATCTTCCCTAATATTCTCCCATGTTCTAGTCTCAGTATTATACTTTTTTATTATCCTCGCTGGAACTCCAGCAATAATGCAATTATTTTGAAATCTACTATTTACCACACTATTTGCCCCAACTATGCATCCATCTCCAATGAAAGATCCCGCTAAAATAACAGCATTGTCACCAATCCAAACATTATTACCAATATGAACAGGTTCGTTAACTAATGGTCGATTATTAGGTGGAACAGATGGATCGCAGCAATCAGACCCTTTATAGTTACCATGACTAGTATCACTAATAAATACTTTAGACGCACACAAAAAATTATCACCAATTTCAACTTTCTCAGTTGCTACAATGTGACAGTAATCACCCAGCTCACAATTCTCACCAATAAATAATGTCTTTTTTTCAGTGTTTATTAAATCAAAGCGACATCCATAACCTATATCCAAGCCCTTGCCATACTTAAAACTCTTTTTTCCCCTCATATAAATTGGATAAGATATTAATTTTGCTTTAGGGTAAAATATTTTGGTAAAAACAACTGATATTCCGAGCGTTATTAACTCAAAAAAAGAATGCCTATTCCTATATTTTTTTTCACCTGAATACATCATCAACCCATCCTTTTGCTGTATATTTAACTAATATTTCTTCTGGCACTTCATGATATTTGCTCTGTAAAAAGGTATCAGGGATGTCAATATTATTTCTATCCACTATACAGATGTTTGCCGAATTATAGAAATCATAACGTTTAATATCCGAATTAGTAGTAATCATTTTCTTTTTAGATAGCAAGGTTTCCAACGTGCGAATAGTTAATCCTTGTTGTTTAATATCGTTCACATCTAAAATTATGTTTGACCTTACAACAATTTCAGCTAATTCTGATCCAGGTTTAGATTTGAATGAAATTTCTGATTTACCAAGTTTTCGAAAACCTGAATTGGTAAGCATATAGTATAATGCCATAAACTTCCCGCGCAAAAAACAAAATGAATAAAACCTCAACCCCTTATTTTTGCAAAACTCACGCATTTGATATACTACATTAAAGCGGTCCCCATACATCGTCCCATAAAAGCAAATATCATACTTACTCTTCACTTCAGTCTGGGGTTCTTTTGATATAAAATCGCTAAATAATGGTCTAAATTCAAACCCATATTTTTGACAATCTTTTGGTTCGAAAGAAATAACCCTGTCATATAAATGAACTTTACTTATTATTCCCTTAATGTTTTCCACCGGATCATAAAAATATAAAATCAATTGCACTTTTGGCCATTTATTTCTTATCAACTCTATGCTGCTAGCAGAAATCATTTCTCCTTTAATAACAAGAACGATATCAATATTATCTTTTATAGAACTCAAATTTTTTTTATAATAATTATTTGATTGTTTTACAAAAAGCTTCGGTGATATCGAATTAACTGCACGACCAAATGATGATTTTACGGATCGTTCATCCAACCATATTACAGTCGCACCTCTTTTCTTCAATTCATTCATAATACTGTGGTCAACCCCAAAAAATTCTGGTGAAATGAACAGTATTTTTTTTCCATTCAAATTCATCTCAGTTTTCCGTCCTTCTTACTGACTCTTTAAAATCAACTACGCAGTACTTAAAATCAAAATAATCAGATAAGTTTAATAAATAACAATCATCAGCAAACGCCCTTCTAATCTGTCTAGTTAGTTTATTTCCAATAGGTAATGCCCAATTTAGCATCTTTGTGAACCATATCTTTTTTCCATTAACAGTTGCTATTTCTCGAACAAGATCAGCCGTTGAAACCAGCTCCTTATTCTGAGGGGTTAAGAAACCACCGATTTCCGCATCAATAACAAGTCTTATAAACTCACAAAGATTATCAATATAAATCATACTTTTCTTATTATTGAAGTCTGGAAATACAGGTGTCTTCTTTGCTATTTTACTTATTCTATTATAATTTCCACTGCAGCCTTTTCCGTATACAAATGGCGGTCTCATATGAGCTACTATAAAACTGTCATCTTCTAGTTCCTGAAGTCCTAAATCTCCTTGAAGCTTACTGTCACCATAAAAGCTAGTCGGATTTACAGCATTTCTGTCACTAATATTATCGCAGTAATCACCGTATACATTCATAGAACTAAAGTAAATCATATGTTTAATTCCATGCTCTTTTGCATATCTTCCAATCTCTATGGTCAAATCCTTATTAACGGAATAGAACAAGTCTTTCATATCTGGAGTTATATTATTAATATGAGCAATTCCAGCAAAATCAATTACTGTATCGAAAGAATAAAAATCAGCTTCTTTCCACTCATAATTCAATGTAGATACAATACTCACTTCATATTTATCTGGATAAAGAAGCAGCCAATTATTCAGACTTTCACCTAAATAACTTCTTTTGCCGATAATTAATACTCTTTTCATAAAATCCCTCCAGAATTCTCCTTTAGCCCAAATCATCCCAGTTTTCTACGCAAACTCTCCAAGGCTCAACATCCTCAGCACTGTAGTAATATCCACACTTGGCTTCTTTAAACTCGATAAGCCAAGCTGCAAGATCTATCTCTCCGGTTTTAACTCTCTTCGCATAATCAATAGGCTCTACCATTGCATGGAAAGAACCATCAATCTTCGCTTCTACATCTTCTCTCATAAATCCCTGTTCCTGTGTCTCAGCCCAAAGTACCGGAAGTGGCATACCGGCTTTAGTAGAGGCATAACTCCATGTACTATTACGGAAGTTAATCTCACCGAAATAATATGTTCCATCCTGATCGATAAGAAACTCAACCTCAAATACTCCTTCAAAACCAATTTCAGCAAATATACCCTTAAGCGCATTACGGATATAATCGTTATCCATATTTCTAACCGTCATATAGGGGCTATAGTAATCCGGGAGCAAATAATCGTATGTACTTACTATTGCGATAAGGACATCCTTACCTTTATTAGCTGCAAATCCTTCCATACAGTACTCGTTTTGTTTTTCAATGTAATGCTGAACAAGAACTGTGTGTGCCCGAATCTGCTCATAAGCAGCCATAAGTTCTTCTTCATTGTGACAGATATGAACATCGCCTTTCCAAGCACCAACTGTAGGGGAAATCGACTTAGTGATTACTGGGTATTCAATTCCTTCTGGAATCACACCACGCTTGCAAGCTTTATTCTCAAGAACATTGAGACCATGCTTCTTGGCAAGTTCAAGAACATTGTATTTATCCATAAACTCATTAATTCTTCCCTGCTTACCAGCATTAAAGAATGTGAATTTATCTTTCATTTCATCATAGTGAAGATCCAAAAATCCAACGCCTTTGTCATCTGAGCTGAACACAAATGGTTTAAGACCTGTCTTCTCAGCTACATCGCCATACTCTTCCATCAGGATTTTGTATCCTTCTTCAACTGTGTCTGCATAATGACACTTTGAAATGTATTTACTTTCAGAAGCGATCTTTGCTCTACCTTGAATTGCAATATAAACAGGGTTTACCCCATTCTCCCCCAAACTCCTAATCTGTCCGAGAGGATTGTAATGTTCAATCGCCATAACAATACAAAGATGATCTTTCCACATAAATTCTTTTTCTCCTTATTTCTTATCCTTGTCGACTTCTTCCTTATACACATTTTTTCCCATGACAACCGGAGCAATAATGCTAAAGAATGTTTTAACATCTAATCCAAAACTCATCTGATCCACATAATCAGCATCCATATTAAACTGAAGATCACGATCAGAAGATGATCTATATTCGATATCTACCGTACAGAACATACCTGGCAAAGCATCATATCTTCTGCAATATCTCTTGCTATTCTTATAGTCTTCGAATTCCACTTTCAGAATTGGTCTAGGTCCAATAATAGCCATTGTTCCATTGATGATATTGAACATCTGAGGAAGTTCATCCAAACTTGTACGTCTAAGAATGTACCCAACCTTTGTAATTCTTGCATCATTAGATCTTGTAGCAACGCCCCCCATCTCATAAGCGTGGTTACACATTGTTCTGAATTTATATATCATAAATTCCTTCTGGTCTTTTCCTAGTCTCTTCTGTTTAAAAAATACGGGACCCTTACTATCTAATTTGATAAGCACAGCTATAATCAGCATAGGAATACAGCAAACAATCAAACCACACAGAGAAAGAAAAACACCAATCACTCTTTTTCCAAATTTTCTATACATCTCTCATACCTCAACGTGCCTCAAAAACAACTTCAAAAGCTTCAGCATAATTCAGACCAGCCTGACAACCACGGTATACGGCCAAGCCTTCATAAGCTTCATTTGATCGCGGATGAGGATACGGACGCATAACTCCTTTATATGCCTGAAGTGCTCTGATTTTAGTCTCAACACCTTCTTTACCGATTTCGACATAATAATTTGGTGTAAAGCGTGAAGATGAGGAATCTAATGACCATTCCGTTGCAGAAGGAGTTTCCATATACATAAAAAGCTTTAAGTGTGGTACACCTGGTCTTCTCTGAAACAAACGACAAGCGGCTTGAGTTGCATATGAAGTCATTACATGATCGTTATTTGTATCTGTAGGATGATGCGTTACGATTGCATCTGCTTTCCAATCATCTATACACGACTCGATAAATTGAACTAGATCAAGATGCGGAACTATATTCATTTTAATATTTGGAAAACTTGCATGATAAACCTTCTCAACACCGAGGATAGCTAACGCTTCAGCTTCATCATCAGATAAAGTAGTAGAAAGATCTCTTCTAGCGGCTGCTTCTGCTACCATAATTGCAACTGCAACATTATGACCTTCTTTAATTAATTTGTGGATAGTTCCACCTGCTGCATCAGATTCATCATCAGGATGTGCTACGACAAATAAATAATTCATGACTTATTTCTCCCTCTTTATGTTTCCTTCAACTCAATCGGTTGCCCGTCCGGATCTTTAGTAAAAGTAAATCTTCTACCGAAGAAGTCTGTCCTAATCGATTCTATTTCTACCTCTACTTCTTCCAGATTATCTACCGCAAAAGCCACATGCCTCAAGCCCTTTTTTCTTTCTGGTCCACTTACTCTTTCCGGATGGTTTGGATCGACAAAAACTTCCAGAACAATCCCGTCATATTCCATAAACACCACAGTATCATAAGTACGGGCAAATCTCATCGCCTCTCTAAATCCTAATTTTTCATAAAACTCTAAATATTCTTCTCTACTCACAATTACAGCAATATGATCAAGAATCATTTTTCTCCATCACCTTTCCTATCCCCACACCGATTAAACAGCCTATTGTATTCCCAATTATGTCGCCAGACTCGAACAAGTCTGTTCTAGTAATTAGCTGCTACAACTCAATTTCAACAGATAATCCAAATCCAATTTCTATACACCTAATCCAGTTCCTTGTACAAAGAAGACGCAGAAATCCTAGAGATATGAACAAAAGATAATTCATTATGATTTCTGTCCATGTCTCTGCTCTGGATATCTATAAGGTGAGAAGGGGATGAATTTTCCCTAAACTCACTAGGGTGCCTGTCCAATTACAGTATCAAATAAAACAAAAAGAATATATGAAGCAAGAAGTAAAATGCATATTATACGCCTTCTACTTATCATTTTGCTTTTCTTCTTAACCACAAAACTATATCTACGCAAACTACAAATGCTGTAATCAACAGCCATACCCATTAGTATTTTGGTAACGCCTTGAGCTCATTTAATAGTGCTCTAGTAAAATCCATATATATTTTTTTCCTAATAAAATGCTTAATCTCTACAATTCAAATCTCTGATATAAACTTTATCTTTTGCTCCATCCAGACAAACATCATATCTGTTTACGATGATTGCCTAGCTCATTTTCTTGAATTGCTCTAAATCATTTACCACTTTACTGCCAAAGGATATGCTGCCATCTTCAAATGTTGACTCACAGACGACCACAATTGCACCCTTGGCTTCTATTCTCTTCATAACTCCCTGAATGCTGCTCTGATGGAAGTTATCAGAATTTCTCTTCATAGTCAGACGATATACACCAATCACACACTCTTTTTCATCAGCTGCATAGAAATCTCCACAATTGAAGTAATCATAGTAGCCAGCCATCGCAAACACCCTATCTGCAATAAAGTCCTTACGAGTTCAATTTGACTCAACTATTGCTGACATCATATTCTGTGTAACATCAGCATAGTTTGCTAAAAGCTGTTTTGTATCCTTTGGCAAGCAATAGCCACCATAACCAAAGGATGGATTGTTATAGTGAGTTCCTATTCTAGGAGCCAAGCCAACACCGTTGATGATGTCCTGCGTATCCAGACCCTTTGTCTTAGCATAAGTGTCTAATTTATTGAAGTATGAAACTCTGAGTACCAGATATGTATTAGCAAAAACCTACAGGATTATTTCCCCCATGCTTAAGTCCTTCTCTTCCTTCAATTCTCTTTTACTTTCGTTTGGGTTTAAGGAGCAATCACCAGTGCCACTGAGTTCATATCGATTTCACTGCTTATACCACATGAATCCCCGTTTGGTCATAAAAATTAAAAAAATATGAGCTTAAGTAGCCAAATCCGTATAAATGCTAGAGTTTTGCTGGTTGTCCCTATTATATAAATATCAAAAGACTTTTGATCCAAAAACATGAAACATCTTTTCCTCTCATCCTCTGCAGCCTCATTTTTTAATCTTGATGCTGCTCCTATTTTTCTCCACAAAAATAGGAAGGCTTTGCCTTCCTCTCTGGTTCTTCTATTTTGTTTTCCTTCTTTTTTACCTTTTTCCTTCCGGATCATCCTCAAGCCGTATGCCAAGGATAATCTCTCGGTCTCTTCCCAGAAACTGCTGCCGGATCAGCACGTACCGCTTTCGGATCCTCTGTTTGATAATCTGATCAAAATATTTTCCTACCGCTCCGTCTGCTTCTATGATCTGCTTTTCCTCATCCAGCTTTACGAGAGAGCGCCGGACAAGGTGTCCTTCGCTTTGAATGTTTTCCAGAAACTTCTGTTCCTCTTCCTCCACACCGAGGAAGATTTCTTCTTCATTTTTCAAAAGCTTTGTCAGTTTCGGTACGCTTTTTAATTCATAATACAATTCTTTGGGATGGTCTGTGTCTACAAAGACATAGCCGGGAAACAATGCCTTTTGGCAGATTTCCCAGCTATCTTTTTGTTTTATGGCACATTCCCTTTTAATATAGAAGCAATCCTTATAAAACTTTGGAAAAAGCATTTTCCCGATCATCTTTACAAGAATTTCCTCCTGTCCTGTTGTTGTCTGAATCACATACCACATATGTATACTCCTTTTTTGGGTATGCTTCGCCATATCCGCAGTATGAAATGTCATACTCCGAACTTTTTACACGCAAATTTATGACCACAATCCTCTGCTCCCATAGCACACACTACAGAAAAAGATCCCGATTCTGGTTTTTAGCCGATCACCTGCTTAACTTTTTGAAGTAATCTCCAGTCCTGCCAAAAGAAATGTTCCTGGCTTTCCGGCAGGCATTTCCACATTCGCTGTACGTTTATGGCGATCTATTTTCCTTATTCTTCTTTCCATCCCCACTAAGGGGCCATGGATTACGTGGGGGATTCCGTTACGGATATAACCTTGAGACATGCAAAGATGATGCTCGTTTCCGCACAGTTCCTTCAAAAATTCTTCTTCCTCCGAAGGCACCAGCCATACTAGACTTCCCTCCTTGGAAGCCTGAAGAAACGTCCGGCAGGGTTCCAACTGCTCCTCTAAGGCGTCAGGATCCTGGGTCTCTACAAAAATGCAGTCAGGAAAGAGCTGCTTTTTTTCCACATGCCAGTTTCCCTCATACCGTTTCATCCTGTCAGAGGTGAACACAAAAATATCACGCAAAATTTGATGGGATATCTCACTTCTGCATGACTTTATGACCTCTTCTGTTTTGCCAGGGTGACATTTCAGTATACACCACATAGAATCACTCCCACTTCTTTCGCAGAGTTACATACTCTGCGAAAGTGAAAAAGGCGAAAAGGCTTTAATTGCAGCTGATACACGGAAATTATTTTTATACTATATTATAGAAGAAACAGGGAACTTCAAATGTCGAAAAAGGCCTGCTTTCTACACATTTCTACGCGAAAACATGCGAAAACCTATGGAAATCATGGTAATTCTGATCTTTTTGTTGAATAACAAACGGATATGGAGTATAATATTTACGATTTCGCAGAGTATGTAACTCTGCGAATTTTTTTCTGCCCTAATTGATTATTTCTTAAACCTCCGTTATACTACTGACAGTTCCTATTTACCCATACGGAGGAAAAATCTATGACAAACAAAGCTCTGCTGGTGGTAAGCTTTGGCACCAGCTATAAAGAAACAAGAGAAAAAAACATTGAACATATCGAGAAAATTCTTGCCCGGAAGTTTCCGGACAGAAAGTTTTTCCATGCCTACACAAGCGGCATGATCTTGAAAAAATTAAGAGAGAGGGATCACATTATCATCCCCAATGTAAAGGAAGCTATGGAGGATATTGTAAAGGACGGTTTTTCGGATCTTCTTGTGCAGCCTACCCACATTATGAACGGTGTGGAAAATGATCTCATGAAAGCAGATGTTCTCTCCTTCCGGGAGCATTTTTCCAGTCTTTCTTTCGGCGCCCCTCTCCTTACGGATACTTCGGATCTTTTTTATGTGATCGACGCTTTAACAAAAGAGCTCCCTGCCTTGTCGGAGCAGGAAGCTCTTGTATTCATGGGCCACGGAAGCACCCACTATGCCAATATGCTCTACGGAGCGCTGGATTACGCCTTTAAACAGACGGGCCATCCCCATGTCTATGTAGGCACAGTAGAAGCTTATCCGGATCTTGATGCTGTTCTTAGCCTGATGGAAGGCAAAGGTTACCGCCATGTCTACCTTACGCCGCTTATGCTGGTGGCGGGAGATCACGCCTCCAACGATCTTGCCGGTGAGGATGAGGATTCCTGGAAATCCATCTTTCAGTCCCGCGGCTATGAGGCTACCTGCATTTTGAAAGGTCTGGGCGAATATGAGTCCATCTGTGAACTCTATATGCGCCACGCTCTCCAGGCACAGCCTGTTTAGCGATTATCCGGCACCCCTTTTTTAGCAGGACATTAAAATCAGATCGCGTTTTTCTGCTCTCCTGCAAGCCAGGAATAAAGATTGTCAAATACGATCTCTGCTCTTTGCTCCATTGACTCTTTCGACGCAAATGCAATGTGAGGCGTCACAATGGTGTTGGGGCTTTTAAGAAGCGGATGATCGGTCGGAAGAGGCGGCTCCATCTCAAAGACATCGCTTGCCGCCCCTGCAATCTGTCCTTCTTCCAGAGCCTTTGCCAGGGCTTTGGAATCTACTACGGCTCCTCTTGCAGTGTTAATAAGGAGAGCGGTCTTCTTCATCATTTTCAGCTGCTCTTCTCCGATCATTCCTTTTGTGTCCTCGGTCAGCGGGCAGTGAAGGGAAACGATATCTGACTGTTTTAACAGTTCTTCCAGACTCACCTGTTCATCGATGACCGGATCTGTAATTTTACTTCTGTTGAATCCAATGACACGGCAGCCAAATGCTTTGCAGAGGGCTGCTGTTCTCTTTCCAATGGCTCCTGCGCCTACGATTCCCACTGTCTTTCCACACAGAAGATTGCCGATGAGACCATCCTTCGTCCCGCCTTCCCGGCACCGCTCTTCCGTTTTTCCTACGTTGCGAAGGAGCTGGATCATAAAACTGATGCACAGTTCTGCCACTGCCTGTGTCGCATAGCCGGAAGCGTTGCTGATGGCAATATTTTTCGCCTTTGCCTCTTTCACCGGAATGTGATCCACGCCGGTAAACGCTACATCAATAAATTTCAGGGAAGAAGCCTCCTCAATAACAGATGCATCAAGGGGCATATTTGCCAGCATCAGAACATCTGCATCTTTGCTTCTTTCCACCTGGACTTTAGGATCTGTGTCCTTTGGATAGGCCACAAAACTGTGTCCCATTTCTTCCAGCTTCGCTGCATACCCTTCCATAACAGAGTCTGACACGCCCAGACTCTCCAACAATACGATTTTCATTTTGCCTTCCTCCTCTTTTTTGAATAAATCTATCTGCATGACATTTGTACTTCCGGTATACAAAAACCTCATAATAGGATTTGAAATCAACAACCGTATTCATTCGCTTTAATATATCTTGTTGCCCTTGATGAGCCGATTCGCTTCACCGCACCGCTTTTTACCATAGCGCCGAGAACAGCTTCAACAGTAGTGGGGCTCACATCGGGAAGAATTTTACATATTTCTGCTTTGGAAATCGGTGTAAGACTATTTAATACCGTGGCCTCTACACGGGCTTTCTTTGTGATCTTTTTTCCATGAACAACAGCAAAACGCTTATCAAGTTCTTTATAGCACATATAAAGGGTGGACAGAAAGTTTTCGACAAATGGGAAATAACTGTTTTCGTTTGTTTCCCAGCCTTCCGAAGATTGCCGGAGAGCTTCATAATAGTAGGCTTTGTAGTGATTGATCTGTTCCTCAAAAGACACATACTTTCCTGCATCAAAGCCATTTTTGTACAAAAGCAGTAGGGAAAGCAATCTTGACATTCTGCCGTTACCGTCACGGAAAGGGTGTATGCAGAGAAAATCCAAAATCACGCAAGGGATTAACAATAGTTGATTGATATTAGCGTCACTGCGTGCCTCCATATAAGCAAGCTCTAATTGTTCCATTGCCTTTGGGGTTTCTTCTGCCGGTATAGGGCGGAAACGAACCCGTCTGTTGCCCTCCGCATCCACCTCTAAAATCACATTATCTTCAGTTTTGTATTGACCGCCATACTCATAACCGGTCAGGGACATCATCATTTCGTGTAAGCGCAAAATATCATTCTCTCTGAAATCTATGTGTTCAAAACCTAAGTGGATTTCGTTTAATGCATCTCTGTAACCGGCAATCTCTGCCTCATTATGGTTCAGAGGGGCGCTGTTTTGATTAACAATAGCTGCGATACGCTCATCGCTTGTAACAATACCCTCAATCGCATTTGAACTTTTAATAGATTGTACTTTTGCAACCGCCTCCAATTCGGTAAAGACTTGTGCATATTCCTCTTTGCGGATTCCCGCCATAGTTTTCAAGGCGGAAATGTTAGAAGTAAGGTTTACCAGATTTGCAGGCAAAAGACCATTGTTCAAAAATGAATAATCAAATTTCCTCATATAATCCCCCTATTTCTGCATATAAGAATACTATATTATATGCAGAAAATCAATTCACCATTCGATTTTACTGCATATAAAATCCAAAATTATATGCAGTAAAAATCCTTATCTGTTTTCCGACTACACTTTTGTCTTATTGAAAGACATATAGATCAATGCATTACAGATGGCTGCCGCAATATTGCTTCCGCCCTTTCGTCCCCTTGCCACAATACAGGGAACTCCTGCCTGCATGATCCGTTCTTTTGCCGGGATCACGTTGACAAATCCAACCGGCACGCCGATCACAAGATCCGGTGCAAACCTGCCTTTTTGGATCAGCTCATAGGCTTCGATCAGAGCCGTTGGCGCATTTCCCACTGCCAGGATAAGAGGCCGCTCATCCTCCTGCTTCCTTTTCTCCCGCTCTTCCATGGGCTTTCCTGTTGCCTCTGCAGTCCCTGCAGCTTTCAGAGCAGCGGCCTTTTTCACACTGGCTACCGCCCGGGTGGTTCCCTCTCTTTTTGCCGCCTCAGCCACATCTTCGTCTGCCATAAAGCACAGCACTTCCCCGCCAAATTTACCAAGGGCTGTCTTGTTGACTCCTGCTTTTCCCATATTGGTATCCGTCACGATCCGGGCGCCTTTTTTTATAGCCTCTATTCCAATCTTTACCGCGCCGGGTGAGAAGTAAAGCTGATCCGCATAGTCGAAATCTGCACTGGTATGAATGCATCGCTTGATAATGGGTTCTTCCAGAGGATCAAAGGTTCTTTCCCCCAATTCCTCTGTAATGATCTCAAAACTTCTCTTTTCTATGTCGCCCGGCAGTACCTGTTCCAATTCTTCCAGCATGATTTCCCTCCTAACATTTTACTTCCCTTAGCATCCGGTAAATCGCCTCCATATCCAGGGACTCCCGAAGACCTTTCGCCAAAGTCTGGTATTGCTTTTCCTTGTATTCCCGAAAATCTGTCCCCTTCAGGTCGGCGCCATCCAGGCCTTTTTTCTCTGCCAGCATTTGAAGAAGACCGTCGGCTGTCTCGCTGCTGTCAAAAATCCCATGAATATAAGTTCCTGCTGCCTGCCCCCGGCACACACCTAAGATTTCTTCTTTTTTTGCCAGAACCTGCGCTTCTCCTGTAAGCATTGTCCTGCCCATATGGATCTCATATCCCTCATATGCAGCGCCTGACAGTTTTTCATACATCCCGCTTAAGGCTTCCAGTTTCCCCTGTATGCGTGTTCTTGTTTTCTGCTTATGAAAAACAGTCTCCACCGGGAGGAGTCCCATTCCTCTCATGGTTCCTCCCCCTTCTGTTCCCTCCGGATCCGCAAGGCTTTCCCCCATCATCTGGTATCCGCCGCATATACCGAAGATCATGGTATCTTTTTTCAAACACTTAAAAATAGAAGCTTCCATGCCGGAAGTCCGCATCCATTTCAGATCTCCCATTGTATTTTTGCTTCCCGGAAGCAAAATGAGGTCGGGCTGTCCCAGATCCCGGGGAGCGGAAACATAACGAACCTCCACTCCCTCCACAGATTCCAGAGGCGCAAGATCCGTATAATTGGAAATCTTTGGAAATCGGATTACTGCAATATCAATGGCTGCCTTCTGTGCGTCTTTTAGGCCCGTCTTGTTTCCTCCCCTTTCCAAACGTTCCGATATACTGTCTTCCTCCTCGATATCCACGGAAAGCATGGGAACAGTTCCCACTACAGGAATCTTTGTCCGCTCCTCCAGCATCGCAATTCCCGGATCAAGGATGGATTTATCTCCACGGAACTTATTGATAATGAGGCCTTGAATCCGCTCCCTCTCCTTCTTTTCAAGAAGGGCCACTGTCCCGTAAAGCTGTGCAAATACGCCGCCCCGGTCAATGTCTCCGGCAAGAAGTACCGGAACATCCAGCATTTCGGCAAGACCCATATTGACAATATCATTTTCTTTCAGATTGATCTCCGCCGGACTTCCCGCTCCTTCTATGACAAGAATATCATACTCTTCTGCCAGATGGCGGCAGGCGTTTAAGATATCCGGGACAAACTTCTTTTTACAGGCAAAATATTCACGGGTGCTCATATTTCCTATAACTTCCCCGTTTACAATGACCTGGGATCCAGTGTCCGTGGTAGGTTTGAGCAAAATAGGATTCATATAGACAGAGGGATCTGTCATGGCCGCCTCCGCCTGCACCACCTGGGCGCGTCCCATTTCCAGTCCGTCCTCTGTAATATAGGAATTTAAAGCCATATTCTGGGATTTAAAAGGGGCGGTCCGAAAGCCGTCCTCTTTAAAAATCCGGCAAAGTCCGGCTGCCAAAAGGCTCTTTCCGGCTCCGGACATGGTTCCCTGTATCATGATCGCTTTTGCCATTGTTCTCTCCTTTTTCCGATATCACCGCACGTTTTCAAAACTTCCAGAAGCTGCACATTGTCCTCATGCCGCCTGATCCCGATCCGGTAAGTTCCCTTTCTGATCCCCGGGAAACTGGCTGCATCCCGAATATAGATCCCCTGTTTCAGGCAGGCTTCCTGCAAGCCTTCCTCCCCCTCAAACATACAGAAGATGGTATCCGAAGGCCATACGAAAAATCCCAGTTCCGTCAATTTTTCTTCCATCCACTTTTCTTCTTTTAACAGAAATTCCTTGCTCTCTCTGACAAAGGCGTCCTCTTCCAGAGCGGCACACCCTGCCATCTGTGCAGGAGCGGACACGTTCCAGGGAGGCAGTATATTTTCCAGTCTCTTTGCTGTTTCTTCATTGGCTGTCAGTGCGTAGCCAAGCCGAAGTCCCGGCATGGCATAGATTTTTGTAAATGCCCGTAAAATAAGGATCTCCGGGTATTGTTCCTGGAGATACCGAAGGGATTTTCCCTCTCCCTGCCCGGTCAGTTCCAGAAAACATTCATCCACTACAAAAAGCATCTGTTTCCTGTGGCACAGATCAGCCAGCTTTTCCAAAATTCCTCCATCTGCCAGCATTCCGGTAGGATTGTTGGGATTGCAGAGAAAAACAGCGCTAAGCCCTTCCTCTTTATCAAGCCATTCCAGCGCTTTTTCTGTAAAGCGGTATCCCTCTTCCCGGCGGGCCAGATAGTGAAGCACCTGCCATCCGTGGACACGAAGGGCTTTTTCATATTCCCCAAAGGTCGGTCCCAGCACGGCAGCCTTCCCCGGTTCAAAGGCAGCCGCTATGGCATAGATCAGTTCCGCCGCCCCATTTCCTGTCACGATCCGCCCGGGAGATATTTGAAGTTTTCTTCCCAGAGCTTTTCTAAGTTCTCTTTTTTCTATATCCGGATACCGGTAAGCAAGAGAGACCCCTTCAAGGGCCGCCTTTTTCACCGATTCGGGCATGCCAAAAGGATTGATATTGACAGAGAAGTCCAATCTGATGTTTTTATCGAAAATATTTCCGCCGTGTTCTTCCATTTCTATCCTCTTTTTCTATCCTTTTTCTCTGAATCTCTGCTGCCGTTTTCTCTAAATCAGAAAAATCAAAGCTGCTTTTATCGCTGCCATCACCAAAAACTGCAGGATGACTGCTCCATACTCCAGACGGCAGGCTGCCCGAATATCCTCTCTCCTCACCGGACGGATGGGATCCCCGATGGTGGGCTTTTTATAAAGCTCTCCAAAATACCAGGCGTCCCCGGCAAGCTGCACCTGAAGGGCCCCCGCCATCACTGCTTCCGTCTGAGCCGCATTGGGGCTTTTATGATTATGGCGGTCACGCCGGTAGATTTTCCATGCACTTTTTCCGTCAAATCCCAGCACAAAGGCTGCTGCTGTCATAAAAAGAGCACTGATCCTTGCAGGAATGAAATTGGCAATGTCATCCAGACGGGCCGCGCAGGTTCCCAGCCACCGGTATTTCTCATTGCGGTAGCCGATCATGGAATCCATGGTATTGATGGCCTTATAAAAAACCCCGCCCAAAGGCCCCGCCAGCATCATATAAAACAAAGGGGCTGTCACGCCGTCTGATGTATTTTCCGCCACTGTTTCCACCGCCGCCTTAATGACGCCCTCTTCGGAAAGGGACTTTGTATCCCGTCCCACGATCATGGAGACTGCTCTTCTACCTGCTTCCAACCCTTCCTTTTCCAGAGCGGTATACACTTTCATGCTTTCTGTTTTCAGAGATTTTACTGCCAGCATCTGCCAGCACAAAATACAGGAAAGTCCAAAACCAAGGGCCGGATGGATCCTTTCTGCTATCCACAGAAGCAGCCCTGCAAGCAGAACGGAGACAGACACCACAAAGAGCACCAGAAGGAGACCTGCTATCTGCAAAGGCCTCTTTTTATCGGGAAACACCTTTCGCAGCGCCTTTTCCGTCCCGGTGATCAAAGAGCCGATCCCCTGCACCGGATGCCAGAAGCTGTGGGGATCTCCCAAAATAAAATCAAGTATAAATCCGATGCAAAGTGCCGCCAGTGACTGTGCCATCCAGATGTCCTTCCTTCCATTTTTCTTCGTCTATTTCCACAATATAGCCTTCTCCGTTCTCTACGTTCCAGGCATAATAGTCGCTGCCTTTCACCATCTGCGACATCACTGCCATGATCACCCCGCCGTGAACGGTACAGCCAATACTCTGATATCCTCTTTCCCGGGCAATTTCCACTGCCTTTTGAAGCGCCTTAACGCACCGGGCATTAAAATCAGGAATCGCCTCCCCTTCCGGGAAAGGCAGCCCGCCGCCGCTTTCTACAAAAGTGTCATACAGGGGATCTCCCATAAGCTCCTCATGGGTTTTGCCCTCCAATATTCCGAAATCACATTCTCTAAACTCCTCTATGATCTCCGGATCTTCTTCCCCAAAGACCACCTTCGCCGTCTGTATGCACCTCTTCATCGGACTGGAAAATACATGCTCCACCTTAGGATATATTCGTTTTTCCAGTGTAAGGATTCCCTCTTTTGTCACAGGTTCATCGCTTCTTCCTCCGATGAAACGATGCTCCCGGTTGCCTTCTGTTTGTCCGTGACGGACCAATATGATTTTCATTGTACTATCCTGTCACCGCTGCCGCAAGAAGAAAGACCAGCTCTAAAAGCTGGACAAAATATCCTGCCAGATCTCCGGTGATTCCTCCAAATTGTTTTTTACTTATGTAATAATACCAGATATAAACCGCTGCCGCTGCCAAAAGGCAGATCCATCCGCATCGTCCCCCGAACACAAGGAGCAAAGCCGACGCAGCAAAAAGCAGCAGACCAAGGATGACTGCTCCCTTTTTCTTCTGTGCCTTCCCTGCAAACATAGTCACATAGGAGCCTGTCTTTTTTGCCTTGGGAAAGAAAATAACAGAAAGTCCGCTTAAGGCCCGGCTTATCACAAAGCCCACACCGACACAGAAAAGCCCCTGCCCGGGTCGGATACAGTTCCATGCTCCGTAAGAGAGCAGAAGATAAATCCCAAGTCCCATCACGGCAAAAGCTCCCACACGGCTGTCCTTCAGGATTTCCAGCTTCTTTTGGGAATCTCCCCAGGAAGAGAGCGCATCTTTTGTGTCCATATAGCCATCCATGTGGATCCCCCCGGAAATCCAGAGAGGAAGCGCAGTCAGAACGGCCGCCGACAGCTGCCGGGGAATAGCAAAAAAATCCGCCGCCCAGGCAGCCCCATACAGGATACCCCCGATGACAGCTCCCACCAGCGGGAAAAAGCACATGACATATTCCATAGAAGATTTCTCCCAGTCTGCCTGCGGCACCGGAATCTTGGAATACATACTAAAAGCGATCAGAAAGCTGCTTACATATTTCATACTGTCCCGTCCCCTTTCAGCTCCAAAGGCAGCTCTCCTTTCAGCATAAGGGGAAGGCCGAATTTGACTTCAATGACCACATCCGCCTCTTTTGCCAGTTTCTGATTGACCCGTCCGGATTCCCGGACATATCGGCGCATTTCCGGATCCATGGGAAGCTCGGAAAAGGAATCCTGGGCGATCACGATCAGATCCTCCGTCTGGTCTTTGATATGCCGGATCCCTCTCATGATGTAATCCGACACCGGCTCTTCCTTCTGTGCCTTTGGGGAATACATCTCATTTGCCAGAAGATTGGTCATACATTCTAACAGTACCAGTTTCTGTCCGCTTACATCCAGCGTTTCCAGGGCAAGCCCCTGCTCAACAGTTGTAAAATGTTTTCCTTTCCGCATGGCTCTGTGATCTTCGATTCGTTTTTCCATTTCCTCATCAATATCCTGCAGGGTGGCAAGATAAATTTTTTCTCCCGGACAAAGTTTCACCGCAAGATCTTCCGCATACTCGGACTTGCCGCTTCCGCTTCCTCCAAATATCATGTAAAGCATTGCTTCCTCCTTTAAAGCGCGTCAAAGAGGCTGATAGGCCTCGATCTGAATCCCTTCAAAATCCGGCATATGCCGGTACACTTCCAGCGCCATGTCCAAAAGGGGCATAAGAGCAACTGCGCCGGTCCCTTCTCCCAGCTTCATGCCGCAGTGAAGGAAGGGTTCCTTTCCAAGTTCTTTTAAAACCAGGCTCATTCCCCCTTCTCCGGATAAATGGGAAGGAAGAATATAATCGGAAACCTTTGGCTCGATCCGGCAGGCAACAAGAGCCGCCGCCGCGGAAATGAATCCGTCCATCACTACAGGGATCCGGTACATGGCTCCCCCAAGGAACACTCCGGCAAGGCCTCCGATATCCAGTCCCCCCACTTTGGCAAGCACGTCCAGCGGATCTTGGGGATCCGGCCGGTTCCTTTGGATGGCCGTCCGTATCACCTGCTGTTTCCGAAGAAGTCCCTCATCGGAAAGTCCTGCCCCTTTTCCTGTCACTTCCTTCGGATCCTTGCCAAGGAGCACCGAAACCACGGCGCTGCTTGTGGTGGTGTTGCCGATTCCCATCTCACCGGTCAGAAGGATCTGATACCCCAGTTCCCGGCTGCGCCAGGCTGCGCGGATGCCCGCATGGATGGCTTCCTGGGCTTCCTTCTTTGACATGGCAGGGCCTTTGGCCATATTCCGGGTTCCCCAGGCTACTTTATCTTCATAGACCTTTGTCTTTGTCTGTACGCCGATATCAATAGGGAAAACGTCCACACCGGCCCGCCTGCTCATCAGGCAGGCGGAAGTCTTCCCTTCTGCAAAATTATCTGTCACCACTGCCGTTACGCTGCTGTCTGTCTGGGAGACCCCCTCTTCCACTACTCCGTTGTCAGCACACATGACGATCAACGCTTTTTTGTCTATAGAAACTTTTTCATTTCCTACAATGCCTGCAATCTGTATGATGGCATCTTCCAGCCTTCCAAGTCCGTACAAAGGTTTTGCAATCTGCATCCATCGCCTTTGACACCGCTCCATGGAAGTTTGATCTAATCCTGTCACTTTAAAGCTATTGTTTTCTTCTGTTTTTTCCATATTCTTCTGCCTTTCTTACAAATCGTCCGGCAAAATCCGGCTGGGAATAGAGATAGAGATGGGGAAATCCGGCATAGAATGCTTCTCCTGTCACGCCGCATTCCCAATTCCGACCGGTAATGGGTTTACATGCCTGGAATGCGTTCCCATTTGCATCTGTATCCATATAGTGAAACTCATGTCCCCGGATGCTCTCTTTTTCTTTTGCAAACGCTCCGTCCTTTTGGGCTGTCAGTGACACATAGCCAAATCTGGACAGTCTCCCTTTATAAAAGCTTTTTCCCGGCAAAAAGTCTGCCATTTTGTAACGTCTTCCTTCGGGATCTTCCATCTCCTCCTGAAGATAGAGGAAGCCTCCGCACTCTGCCATACACGGCATTCCAGAGGAAAGCGCCTGCTTCACTGACTGGCGCATGGGAAGATTTGCCTCCAGATGAGCGCCATAAAGCTCAGGATAGCCACCGCCAAGAAGAAGGGCATCCGCCTCCCTGGGAATTTCCCTGTCATTTAAAGGGGAAAATTCCAAAAGCTGCGCCCCAAGCTTTTCAAGAAGCTTTAGGTTATCTTTATAATAGAAGGAAAAAGCCGCATCTTTTGCCACAGCGACCACAGGCGGCTTTTGGGAATCCTTTTGGAGCAACTTTTGAGGAATCTCCTTTACAGGGATATCTAATTCCCCTTCCTCCATATCCGGAGCTGTGGCAGCGATCTTTTCCAGAAGGGGAAGATCAAGAGAAATCCGGCACTGCTTTTCCAGCTTCTTAAGCTTCTCCTTCCATTTCCTGATCTCGCCCGGCATAACAAGCCCTAAATGGCGGCTTTCCAGGTCCATATCTTCCATTTTAGGCAAATAGCCGCAGACCGGAATGCCAAGTTCTTCCTCCGTCAATTGTTTCATCCCTTCATAGCGTGACGGAGACAATTGATTAAAGATCACACCCCGGATCAGGCTGTCCTGTCGAAATCCCCGGAATCCTTTCAAAAGCGCCATAACGGAAACGCTTGTCTTTGCAGCATCAACCACCAGTATAACAGGCGCTTCCAGCGTCCTTGCCACATCGTAGGTACTGGCGGAAAGGGAAGTGCCTGCCAGGCCGTCATAGTATCCCATCACGCCCTCGATCACAGAAAGATCCGCATGTTTTGCCTCCTCCAGGAAAAGCTGTCTTACCAGTTCTTCCCCGGCAAAGAAAGTATCCAGATTTTTGGAGGCTGTCCCGATCACGGTTTCATGGAACATGGGATCAATATAATCCGGACCGCATTTAAAGGCTGCCGGCTTTTTTCCTGCTGCCAGAAGGGAAGTTAAAATTCCACAGACAGCAAGTGTCTTTCCGCTTCCGCTCCCCGGCGCCGCTATGACAAGTCTGGGTGCCTGCCGTTTCATTCTCTCTTCTCTCCTTCCCTGCCCTGCTCTTTTTTCTCTTTCCGTCTTTCAAACGTAACGATATAGATGGGGTTCTGTCCGGTCATCATCTGATATCTTCCTACTTTTTTTCCCTGGGATACCTGGATCTGCATTATATCCGCTCCAAGCTTTGGATGCCGCTTTATATATTCGGTGCATTCGGCAAGGGTATTCAGTGTGATAGCGGAAACTACAATTTTTGCCTCTGGATTTTTGCTCCATATTGCTTCCAGAATGGACGTCAGATTTCCGCTGCTTCCTCCCACAAAAGCAAGGTCCGGCGCCGGCAGCTGCTCCAATGCTTCAGGAGCCTCTCCGTGAACGGCCTGAATATTGGATACATGAAAATGCCTTTTGTTCTTGTGAATAAGAGCAATTCCCTCAATCTTCTTCTCAATGGCAAAGACCATGCCGTCTATGGATTTCTTTGCAAGAGCAATGGACACCGATCCGGTTCCTGCGCCTACATCGTAAATGACTGCATCCTTTTGGGGATTCATTTTTGCAAGGACTACGCTTCGGATCCCGCTTTTTGTCATAGGAATCTTTCCCCGGATAAAATCGCCATCCTCCGTCTCCTGCGGCGCCTCTTCCACAAGGATTTCCGGGATCTCCACATACATCACACTGAGCCCGTCCCAGATTTTTTCTTTTTCAGACAGGCGTTTGGCTGTACCTGATATGAGATTTTCCTTGGGATAGGACAGTCTGCTTCCCACATGAACGGATGCGGATCCGTATCCATATCGGCAAAGTCTTCTTAATACAGTTTCAATCTCTTTCCCGCTGCTTACCAGAAGAAAAATACGTCCGTATTCTCTTAAGTAATCCACATAATTACAGTTTCGTCCGTGAATGCTGAGCAAAGGAGTATGTTCCACTCCCTTTCCAATGCGGGCCGCCATACAGGAAATAGATGAAATTCCCGGAATGACTGACATCTCATATTCCTTCAATGTCTCTTTCAGCTTCGCCGCTCCGCTGTAAAAGCTGACATCGCCGGAAAGCAGAATGACAATCTGCCGGTATCTGGAATTGATCCTTAAAAATTCTTCTATCTTGTCTGCGCGGTACTCTTCATATCTTTCTGCCGCAATTCCTTCTGCCGCCTGCAGCATACGCTTGGCTCCGATCAGAACATCTGCCGATTTCATTGCTCGCTGTGCTGCTTTTGTCAATAAACTCTCATCCCCTGGCCCCACTCCTATAAGGGTAATGTGACGCGGCCGGCGAAAGCCGTATTTTTCTGCAAGGATCTGAAACGCTTCATCCAAAGTAACTCCTTTTTCCAGGGGTCTTCCAATGACAACTGCCACTGCTCCCGCCTTTTTGGCGGCGCGAAGCTTTTCTTCATATCCGCCGCTTCGCCCGGATTCCTTTGTCACCATATATTTTGCCTGCACATGGCGAAGAAGCTGTTCGTTCATTTCCTGGGAAAAAGGTCCCTGCATCGCAATGAGATGTTTCCCTTCAAATCCGTTTTCCACTGCTTTTTGCACTGCTTCTTTTGTGGAAAGCACACGAAGAAAGCACCGGCTCTGATAATCGGGTATTTCCATGTAAGGCGCAAGTTCCTTGCTTCCGGTGGTGATGAGGACATTTCCTTCCTTATCTTTCAGATAGTCCGCCGCCTCCCGAATGTTCTTTACCCACACTGCATTGCCGTCTTTCACGGATCCTTCCCGCAGCACCCGCATATAAGAAATGCTCTCTTCCTGACACATTTTCTGTATATTTTTTGTCACTTCCATGGCAAAAGGATGGGTGGCGTCAATGACAAGCTCTGCCTGGCACCCGTAAGCCAGTTCCCGCATTCCCTCCACATCCAGTCTGCCAGCGAGAACGTGGATATTTTCCCCGTCCTCCACTTGCTCTTTTCCATACTCTGTCGCCGTAAGGACATATACCTTAGGTGCATGTCCCCGAAGAAATTCCGCTATTTTCCGCCCCTCTGTCGTTCCTGCAAAAATCATAATACTAGCCATTTTCATATCCCCTTGGTGTTATCATAGCTTCCTTTTTTCTGATGGTCTGTGAGTTTCCAATAAATACTGTTGTAAACATATCTGTCTGCGCTTCCATAAGCTGGGCAAGCGTGCATATCCTGTATGCCTCTCCTTCCCGCCCTATGTTGGACACATAGCCGCATACGGTATCGGGACTCTGGTATTCTCCAATGATGCGGCACGCTCTTTTCAGATAATCCTTCCTTTTGCGGCTGGAAGGATTATAGATACAGATTGCAAAGTCCGCCTCTGCCGCCGACCGCAGCCTTTTTTCAATCTTTTCCCACGGTGTGAGAAGATCGCTTAGGCTTATGACAGCAAAATCGTGGATAAGAGGAGCCCCCAGTACAGCTGCTCCCGAAGAAGCCGCCGTCACTCCCGGAATTACTTCCACCTGGACGTCCGGATACTCTTCTTTCATGGAAAGGATCAGTCCTGCCATACCGTAGATCCCTGCATCTCCGCTGCAGATCATGGCTGTGGTCTGCCCCTGCTGTGCCTTTTCAAGCGCCATGCGGCATCTCTGGATTTCTTTTGTCATAGGGGTTGTCAGAAATTCCTTTCCGGGAAAATGCTCCTTTACCAGATCTACATAGACCGTATAACCTGCGATCACCTGGCTTGCTTCCAGCGCCTTTGCCGCCCGTATCGTCATATCTTCATAGTTTCCCGGCCCGATGCCCACTACATATAATTTCGTCAAATGCCACACTCCAATCTTTGGCCGCCACCGCAAGGGTCATGCCGTTTTCTGCTGTTTTTTCAAGAAGCAGCCTTCCGTTTTTGCTGCCCTGTATCGCTGCCCGCTCGCAGACATTTCCAATTCCTGTCACCTGGCGGACAAATCCGGATTCCCTGCTTACGTTTTCTATCTGCTTAAGCACTTCCTCCGGCCAGGTTTCAAATGGAATGTTCCACTGATCAGCCAGCTCAATAAATCCCTCTTCTTCTGCTTTCCTGTCAATGCTTCCGATCTTTTCCACCTGTTCTTTTCTAAGGCCGAGAGACTTAAGGCTCCTGCAGAAGAAATCTTCCAGCTCTTTTGCCGGCTTTCCTTTTTTACACCCGGCTCCCAAAGTAAGATTAGCCGGATAAAGATAAAGGATCTTCGCGCCGGACGCCCCGCTTGTTTCCAGGTCCTTTCGCCCTTCGCCATCCGGGCTTTGTACAACGGCAATTCCCAGGGGAAATTCTTTCAACATCTCTTCCCTGGGACAGGACTCCAGTTCTGTCGGAAGTTCCCCTTCCACCGGGCACTCTGCATAAAATCCGATTTTCTCCCCTCTTAGTATAGCAGCAGAAATTTTTTTTGCCAGCACCCGGTTGGAAAAAAGGAGCGACTGCTTCTTGGCAAACACATCTACTGCAAATTTCCCCTGTACATCTGTCGCCGTTGTCAGCACCGGCAGGGAGCCCGTCTCCTCTGCCAGAAGAAGGGCAAGTTCATTTGCCCCACCCACATGGCCGGACAGGATCGGAATGACAAAGGTTCCTTTCTCATCCATGACAACCACTGCCGGATCCTTCATTTTATCCTGAAGACAGGGGGCAATGAGACGGACCGCAATCCCGGCTGCTCCAATGAAAAGGATCTCTCCGGCTTTGTCCCAATAGTAAGATACCCAGTCCTTTCCGGAAGGTCTCTCAAGACAAACGGTGTCTCTTCCCCGGCGGGTAAGGATCTCTTCTATTGCCTGCATTTTTTCTTTCCCTCTGTCTGTATAGCAGACAATAAGTGTTAAGGACTTTTTCAATGTTCTTTCCTCATTTCTTTCTGCTCGTCTTTGCTCTTCCGATATTCGGTGTCGAAGGATGGATCATATAGTTTGGATCTTTCATAATTCTTTTTTTCCAATATACGTCCCACAATAATAAGGGCAGTCTTTTTGATCCCCTCTCTTGCCGCTGCCTCTTCCAAAGAATCCACGGTGCAGATCACTTTCTTTTCCTCTTCCCAGGTGGCTTTGTATACAATGGCTGCGGGCGTGTCCGGAGGATACCCGCCGGCCTGCAGTTCTAAAGACAGCTGTCCCAGAAGCCCGGCGCTTAAAAACAATACCATGGTCGTCTGATGCTGTGCAAGAGAACGGATACTTTCCCTCTCCGGCACAGGGGTACGTCCCGCCATCCTTGTGATAACAACACTCTGGGCTATGGACGGCAGTGTGTATTCCAGCTGAAGGGCAGCTGCGGCTCCGCAAAATGAACTGACTCCGGGACATACTTCATAAGAAATGCCAAGCGCATCCAGCGCATCCATCTGTTCTTGAATGGCTCCGTACAGGCAGGGATCCCCGGTATGCAGCCGCACCGTCGTCTTCCCTTCTTCTTCCGCTTTTTTCATAACATCCAATACTTCTTCCAGTGTCATATAAGCACTGTTGAAAACCTGGCACTCTTTTTTTCTGTCTGCCATCACCTGGGGATTTACCAAAGATCCGGCGTAAATAATGACATCCGCCTCATCTACTTTCCGTTTCCCCTTTACTGTAATAAGATCCGGATCCCCAGGGCCTGCGCCCACAAAATAAACCATCTATTGTCCTCCTGCGTCTTTTACTACCATAATAGAATAATAACTTAAATCATCTGGAATTTCATCCAAAGAACGGTAAATTTTCTCTCCATCCATTTTGCATCGCTCCACAGCCTGTCCTGTCTGCCCATTCTCCTTCAGGTAGTCTCTTACCCTGGCCGCTTCTTTTCCCGCTTTCATTAATACCTTGGTGCCTGAAAGAGCCATTCCTTCTGCGATCGGATAAGAGGCTGGAATGAGATGGAGCATCTGATCCTTTTCCACAAGCCCCTCATCCAAAGCTGCCGATACTGCCAGAAAAGAGGGAATCCCATTGATCAGTTTTGCAGGATACCCTGCCGCCTCTACCTTTCTATGGACATAGAGATAGGTGGAATAAATGCAGGGATCTCCCAGTGTAAGATAAGCCGCTGTCTTTCCCTGTTCCAAAACTGCAAGGATCCTCTTTGCCGCATCTTCATGGGCCTTCTTCCTTGCTTCCTCATCCTTTGTCATCGGCATATAAAGTCCTTCCGTCTTCTTTAAGGCAAGTTCCGGTACCGCTCCTGCCGCGATCTGATAAGCGGTTGTCTCTTCCGGCACTTTTCCGGGTGCAAAGATCACATCGCTCTCCCGTATGATGCGGACAGCCTGAAGGGTCAAAAGTTCCGGATCCCCCGGGCCGACACCTACTCCATACAACGTTCCTTTCATATAGTTCCCTTTCTTTTTATATATTTTTTTATTTCTATAGAGTTTTTATTATTTATCAAATTGATGTATTCAATATAAATTCTGTTATTGACAATGGAACTTATATTCCTCGATCAGCTCCAAAGCGTCCTCTGTCATTCCAAGCATTCCGAAGGTATTGGAAAATACAATTACTCCGGTCTTTATCTCACCGCCGGACCTCATGTGAAGATACGTATGGATCCTCTGAAGCAAAACCTCTATTATCTTCTCCCTTTTTTCTCCATCCAGCATCTGCAGTGCGTCTTCTGTGGTGTTGCAGCCAAGAAGCGACCGTGCAGTCTCTTCTCCCATCCCCGCCCGAAGAGCAGCAGCGCTCAAAATCTCCATCCGGCAGTCTGCATATCTGGAATGTGTATTCATAATGCCTCCGGCGACTTTTACAAATTTACCGATATGAGAAATAAAAAGCAGCCCTTTTGCGCCATGCTTTACTGCAAGATCTATGGTATCTCCCACATAATTGCTGCACTTGACAGCCTCCTCTTTTGGAATCTGCCATTTCTCTTCCAGGAAATCAAGGCCGTAATTGCCGGGCGCTGCCAAAATAATCTCTCTTTTTGCGGCAAGCTTTACTTTTATCTCCACCTCAATGGTGTCAATAAGGGCCTGCTCGCTCATAGGTTCCACAATGCCGCTTGTTCCAAGCACAGACAGCCCTCCTTCTATCCCAATACGGGGGTTAAAGGTCTTTTCTGCCAGCTCCTGCCCTCCCGGTATCTCAATGATTACCTTCAGGCCTCCGGTATAACCTGAGATGTCCCGCACTTCCCGGACTTCTTTTTCTATCATTTTTCTTGGGACCGTGTTGATGGCCGCACTGCCTACCGGCTGATCCAGACCGGGCTTTGTCACTCTTCCCACTCCTTCTCCGCCGTCTATGGTGATATGATCTCCTTCTTCCATAGAGACTGTACTGTAAATCACAACTCCGTTCGTAATATCCGGGTCGTCTCCGCTGTACTTTCTGATGCCGCACCTGACAGAGTTCACATTTCCCCGGTCATCATATCTTACCGGCCTGCATTCTTCCACAGGAAGTTCCAGGCTCCATCCGGCAGGAATCCATACTTTGATCTGTTCCCTCTTTTGGCCTGTAAGCAAATATTCTGCCGCTGCCCTTGAAGCTGCCTGTGCGCAGGTTCCTGTTGTCCAGCCTTTTTTTAACTCCTTTTTCTGCCTGCTCATTGCTTCTCCATTTCTTCTGCCAGCAAAACAAGGGACTCTATATCCGCCCTCCTGGCTGTATAGGTAACCATCCCGGCTTTTCTTGCTTCTTCTTCTGTCTTTTCCCCGATACAAAGCGCCGTCACCCTGCCAAAATCCAGATCCGGCGCGGCATGGACAAATCCGCGGACAGTAGAAGAACTGGTGAAGACAGCATAATCACTGATCCCTTCTCCAAACTCTTTTTCCGGATCAACAAAGGGCAAAGACTCATAACAGGTATCATACAGCGGGATGTCTGCCGTCTGTATGCCTGCTCTCTCCAGGATTTCCGTAAGCTCCCGGCTTCCCATCCTGGCTCTGGGAAGAAGAATTTTTTCCTTCTTTCCCACTTGCAGCGCCAATTCCTCTGCCAAATGTCTGCTGTCGTATACTTCGGGCATCAAATCCGGGGAAAATCCCCACTCCCGCATTTTCTCCGCTGTTCCCTGCCCTATCACTGCAAATTTAAGGTGAGACAGCTTTCGGTTGTCTATCGAATGCTTTTTCAGATAGTCTCTGAAAATTCGTACCCCTGTAGGGCTGGTAAATACCAGCCAGCTATAATCTGCTATCTTCTCCAGCGCTTCATCCAAAGCAGGATTTTCTTCTATGGGGACAATGCGGATTGTAGGCGCTTCCAGCACTTCCGCTCCCTTTTCCCGAAGGAGGGCTGACAGCTTGTCCTTTTGCTCTCTTGGCCTTGTCACCACAAATTTCTTTCCTGCCAGCGGGCGTTTGTCATACCACTCCATTTGCTCCTCTCCGGCAACCTGCCCTACAAGAATGATGGCTGGGGACTGTATCTTCTCTTCCAATGCTTTCCGGGCAATGTCTGCAATGGTTCCTTTGATTTTCCGCTGCCTTGCCGTTGTCCCTCTCTCCAGGACAGCAGCCGGTGTCTCTGGAGGCATACTGCTCTTCAACAGGCCTTCTGCCACATCCTTTACCGTGTGCACCCCCATCAGGAATACCAGGGTTCCTCCTCCTTTTACCAGGGCGTCGTAAGAAATATCCGGAAAACTTCCGTCCTTTTTGTGGGCAGTGACGACGTGAAAGGATGACGCCATGTCCCGGTGGGTCACAGGAATACCAAGATAGGCCGGCACAGAAACGGCAGAAGTGATTCCGGGGACGATCTCAAATGCGATCCCCTGAGCGTTTAAATATTCCGCCTCCTCTGCACCTCTCCCGAATACAAGGGGATCCCCTCCCTTGAGGCGCACGATCTTCCCGCCTTTTTCTGCCTCTGCAGCAAGAATTTTATTGATCTCTTCCTGGGGGATCGGATGAAATCCCGCTCGTTTTCCCACATTTATATATTCCGCTTCATTATTTCCATATGAAAGGATACTGCTTCCCACAAGCCGGTCATAGACAATAACATCCGCCTCTTCCATCAGGCGTTTTCCTTTTACAGTGATCAGCTCGGCGTCAGAGGGGCCGGCCCCTACCAGATAGACAACTCCTTTTCCTTGTCTTCTCTGCTTCATTTTTCTGTCTCCTCATTTTTTAACTTTTCCGCAAGATCCATCCCTATCCGGACAGCGTTTTGAACATCAGCCATTTCTTCCTTCGGCAATGACTGCTGACCCACTTTGAAAAATCCTGTTTCTTCATTATAATAAAGACCCCTCAAAGTACAGATGCCGTTCCTGATCTCTCCATAAGCCGCCACGGGCGAAGAACAGCCTCCATTCAACCGCCGCACAAAGGATCGCTCCGCCACAGAAAGCCACCGGGATTCCTTGTGATCGATTCCATCTGTAATGGATTTCAGGGACTTTTTCCCCTGCACGGCCAAAACTCCCTGTCCTGCAGAAGGAAGGATCTCCGTCACCTCAAAGTAACGGCTGATCCGGTTTTCCAGGCCTAATCTTTTCAGCCCTGCCGCCGCCAGCACAAGAGCGCCAAATTCCCCTTTATCCAATTTTTCCAACCGGGTCAATACATTTCCTCTTACGCTGGTTATTTCCAGTTCCGGATACATAGCATGCAATTGAATTTTCCTTCGCAGACTGGAACATCCAGCCGGTTTTTTAACATCCCATTTTTCCACTCCCTTTGGGAGCACCAACACATCTCTTGGATCTTCACGCTCTGAAAATGCCAGAATGGGATACTCTTTCGTCTCCTCCATCGGCATATCTTTCAGACTATGTACTGCAAGATCGATCTTCCCTTCCTGAAGAGCTGCCTCCAGCTCTTTCATAAAAAGACCTTTCCCTCCGATTTTATCCAGCGTCTTATTAAGAATGCGATCCCCTGTTGTCTTCATCGTAACCAGTTCACATTCCAGCGCCGGATTGACTGTCTGTAATTCTTCTATTATAAGTTCTGCCTGCCGGATTGCCAGCCGGCTCATTCTGCTTCCTACCTTAAGTTTCATTCTCACACTCCCAGCTGTCTTCTGATACTGTGCGTCCCAGGACGCTATAATTCCCTGCGAACTTTCGCTGCAAGATCAGCCACCGCCCGATGATCTGATCCGTCTCCTGCAATTCCAACCACAATGTTGTCCTTTGCTGCAATGGCCGGAAAATAAAAATCACAGTCATCCCGGCACGACGCCGAATTTACCAAAATTCCTTTCTCCCTGCCAAGAGCTACGATGTTACGATTAAGGTCATTGTCATCCGAAGCAGCGATTATCATAAAATAGTCTGTAAGAATATCAGCAGGACGAAATTCCCGCTCCATCAGGTTTATTTTCCCCTCTCTGTGCAGACATTCGATTCTTTCTTTCTGATCACCCGGGACGCTTTTGGCAATGACTGTGATATCGGCTCCAAAATCCTGAAGGACTGATATTCTGCGAAGAGCCACTTTCCCTGCCCCGATAACCAGTACCTTTTTCTTCTCTACAGATATAAATAGCGGAAAATGTTTTTTCATTTTTCCTCCTTCATAAAGAAATCTCAAAGGGAATCTCCCGGATTTACTCTTCCATTTCCACAATAAGATAAAAGCCTTTTTCTGTCTCCTCGATTTTTCGGATGACGCCCTTTCGCGCTTTGATTCTTTCATTTGTCCGATAAATTCCGGACATGGCTACAGACGGTTCCACCAGATAGGTATACCGCCCTGTGCTGGGGCTTCTCTCGCTGATGACGACCTCCTGACCTTCTTCTACAAGGCCCTGCCTCTCCATTTTAAATCTTTCCTGCCTCACCTTTATCTGTCCTTTCTAATTTTCCTGTCCGTTCTGGTTTGTCTGTCTGCTCTACATTTTCTGCATACTCCGCTTTCTTCATTCTTTCAGGTGCAGACATTTTGAAAAGGCTAAATGAGAATACAGCCGTTCTGCCTCTCATCCAGCCTCCCTCTCTTCAATATTAACCTGGGACATCATGCCTGCTTGCCAACAGGCGGCGCTTTTACATTTCTTCTATAAATGCCATGTATCCTTTGTATGCCTCATACACATCCGCCTTGCTTGTGATCTCCCATGGTGCATGCATACAGAGAACCGCCACTCCGCTGTCGATCACTTCCATACCGTAATTTGCCATGATATAAGCAATTGTTCCACCGCCGCCGGCGTCAACCTTTCCAAGCTCCGCAAACTGGTATGCTACATTTCTTTTATCCATAGCCTGCCGGATCTGTGCCAGATATTCTGCGTTTGCATCATTTGACCCGCTCTTTCCGCGGCTTCCGGTAAATTTGTTGAACACCAGACCCTTGGCAAAAAATGCAGAACTTCTCTTTTCAAACACTTCCGCAAACATAGGATCATAGGCCGCACTGACATCCGATGAGAGCATTTTTGAATTTTGCAGAGCACGGCGTACTTTTAACTCTGATTCGCCTTCCGTAAGAGCCACAATCTCTGCCACTGTATTTTCAAAGAACCGGGAATGCATTCCGGTTGCACCTACACTTCCGATTTCCTCTTTGTCCACAAGAATACAGCATGTCGTTTTTTCAAGGTTCTCCACATCCAGCATTGCAAAAAGTGAAGTAAAGGCACAAACTCTGTCATCCTGTCCATAGGCCATGATCATGCTGCGATCCAGGCCGCAGTCTCTTGCTCTGCCGGCTGGAACGATCTCAAGCTCTGCGGAGAAAAAGTCCTCTTCTTCTATATTATAGCTTTCTTTGAGAAGTTTCATGATCTGGCTTTTTACTGCATCCTTTGCCGCTGCTTTTTCTTCCTTATCTGCATCTTCTGTCTCATCTGCCTTCTCCGGACGGCTTCCGATCAAAAGATCCAGCTTTTCTCCTTCGATCACGATGTTAGCTTTCTTTTCCAACTGTTTTCCTGCCAGATGGACCAGAAGATCTGTGATGGCAAACACCGGATCATCGTCCTTTTCCCCGATGCGGATAGGAATCGTCGTTCCATCCTTTTTCACCACAACCCCGTGGAGAGCCAGTGGAAGAGTTACCCACTGGTATTTTTTAATGCCACCGTAGTAATGAGTATCCAGGTAGGCAAGTTCTTCATTTTCATATAATGGATTCTGCTTCACATCGATTCGCGGAGAATCAATGTGAGCACCCAGAATATTCATACCCTCCTGAAGAGGCTTTCTTCCTATATGAAATAAAAGAATGCTCTTATCCATGCATACCGCATACACTTTGTCCCCGGCTTTCAGCGGTTCCCCACTGCGGATCACATCCTTCAGATCTTTAAATCCCTTTTCCTGTGCCATACGGCGCGCTACTGCCACACATTCCCGCTCGGTCTTTCCCTCGTCGAGACAAGCTTTATACGAAGAATTGATTCTTTCAAGCCCCTCCATATCCTGAGCGGAATAGGTGAGCCATGCGTTATTTCTTTCCATAGATGTCACTCCTTCACTCTAAAATCAATACGTATATCATAACACATACCGGTTTTTTTGTACATGTAAGTTAATTGTACACGTAACATTTTTAAAAAGTGTTACGTCCCCATTTAATGCAAGTGGTGTGTATTTTTGCAAAATACCCTGCGTTTTTTTGTCATTTGCTCTTCATCTTTTTTCTTATTTTTGAATATATCTCCTGGGATTTACGACACGATACATCTAGTGTCTGCTGAATTTTTTTAAGATATTCTTCTCGAACCGCTTTTTCTTCAAAGACTTGAATACAGAAATCAAATTTGTTCTTTTCACACAATTCATGTGCCATCATTTCAGCTATGTCAATTCTCTGCTGCTCTATTTCTTCCTTAATATCCTCAAACACTTCATATTTTCTTCCTTGATGGAAAGCTTCAAAAATATGAAATTCTCCGAACCGGTTTCTTATAAACCTTACCGCCTCTTCATGTATCAGCATTTTCTCCTCTGAAAAATATTCTTTTATACTGCTGTATTTATAATCTGCGGCTTTTTTTGCCATACCCGCTTTTACCGGATTCATATGAATATATCTAAGACAATTCCAGAAATAATCCTCATCCTCAATACACTCACTGGTAAATCTGTTTTGAAACACATGTCCGTTTCTGTCATGTTTGTAATTGTAATAATTTGCGTATTCAGCCAAGACCCTGGCCATAAAAAATGATAATTCCTGAATTTCCGCCCATATCATAATATGAGCATGATTAGACATAATACAATATGCATAGATCTTTACATCATAATTTTTCAGATGCTTTCTAATAATTGATCTAAAATACTTCTTTTCCCGCGTTTGACTAAAATTTCTTTCCCGTGCAATCCCTTTTACAACAACGTGATAGAAACCGGTACTACTCTCTTTTCTTCTTCGCAAAATATCCCTTCCTTCATTTTTGCACAGGGTATTTTGCAAAAATGCACACCACTTTTTCTAATTTGGGACGTAACACTTTTGAAAAGCAATGTCATTAAGTTTAGAAAATGAGTCCTCAAAAGAAAGACAGTGTTGA